>Ga0208461_1002499_pt1 | contig 15013 bp, 11 predicted proteins | sample AD_JPNTR4_MetaG_FD_184448 | JGI IMG/M metagenome (GOLD analysis project Ga0208461, IMG submission 184448) | Active sludge microbial communities of municipal wastewater-treating anaerobic digesters from Japan - AD_JPNTR4_MetaG (SPAdes) (version 2) | ecosystem: Engineered > Bioreactor > Anaerobic... | reverse complement strand
GGTCGACCGCCTGCGCGGTCGTGTTGCGCAGGATCACGTACTCCTCCGCCTGCGACCCGCTGGCGGGCAGGAAGTCGAGCGAGTCGATCACCACCATGCCCGGCGCGTTGACCTGCGGCGCGTCGGGGAAGGGTTCGCTGTTGTAGACGGGGCGGCCGGGGCCCGTATTGAAAAGGAACGCGCGGCGCGGGGCGAGGTACTCGGCGATCACGCGCTCGACCTCCTCGCGCGGGCGGTTGGGCGCGTAGTTGGCGGGAAAACCCCAGCGCGCGGCATCGAGATCGCCATCGGTCCACGGCGAGGGATCAGCGGGATCGGGATCGATACTGGCCGCGATCGCGCGGAATTGCTGCTCCATCAAACCGTTCACCGTACCTGGGGCTTGCAGCACCCGGTCCATGAGTGTGCGCAGGCGGCGGACAAACATCTTCTGGAACTCGGGCCCGTAGAAGGCGATGTCGTAAAGCAGCGATTTCAGTCCATTGGCGTGATAGAGGATGTTGGTGGTCAGGGTATCGTCAAAATAACCAATCTTGTCGCTCCAGTTGTGCCCGTGGGTCAAGTCCACATCCCACATGATCGGCTGCCACTCGCCCGTACCGTTGGTATCACGGTAGAGGCAATAGTTCTTCTCGCCGAAATCGGCGTCGCCGTTGAGCAGGCGCGTCACACGATAGTTGATGAGCGCGGCCACATCGACATTGTCGTAGGTGAAAGCCAGACGCTGTTCGAGTGTAGACGATTTGTTCAGGCCCGCATAGAGGGCGGTGATGTCGCTTTTGTCCTCCTCCTTGCGGGTTTTTTTCTCGGCTTGGGCGACCGCGGTGCCATAAATCTTGTAGAGCGCACCGTCAGGATCAAGTCCGTTGCGCTCCAGCATGCGGTCGTCGGTGTCCTCCACCAGATCCATCACGCCATGGAAATTGCCGTTCAACTGGACACGCACCGGCACGACGAAATGGTGCGGCGTGCCGCTCATCTGCGCCATCCAATGCGAAAGATAGTTGCGGGCCTTGGTCTTATCGGCGTAGTTGGTGAGCAGGTTGATGTCTTTGACGCGGCGCGCGTCTGCCCGCCACAGAAAGCGGTCCTCGCCTGTGAAGTCGAAATCGTAGCTTTTCTTCGGGAAAGATGCGGTGGTTTGTCCGTGAATCTTGTGACCGACATTGTCGTAAAAGTTAGAGAGATAGTAGCAGCAGCCACGGAAGGGCTCTGTGGCAGGGCCGTCGGGCGGCGAATTCTGCACGAACCACTCGAGGATGGGAAGCTGGCTGGTGGCGGTGTCGGGGTTGACCGCCACGGTGCCAAAGTACTGCGGCGAGTCCAGCGGGTCATTGAAGGCGGGCAGGCGCGTGACAGTGCCGGCCGCATCCTCGACTTCAAAGCGCCAGCGGAACATCTGCCCGGCGGTCAGCGCGGCGGTCGAAAGTTGAGCGGAATACACACCGTCACCGGCCACCGTGTCCGGCGCGGCGCCGTCATCCGCCATGACGACGGCCGTCTGCTCGGCCTGGAACATGATGCGCGGAATGACACGCACGGCGCGGATGGCGTGAAGCGTGGGGATCACGCGGACCGTCACAGTGAGCGGCGGGCTGTCTGGAGTGCCTAACGGACGCGGCACATTGGGATCATCAGGCGCGGCATCGGTCAAGAGCGGGCCAGGTGAGCCGGCGCCGTTGACCGCACCGGGCGTCGGAGTGGCGAAAAATGCGTTCGCGCCGTTCCACGCCGGAACAGCGGGGGGCGTGGCCGGGTCGAAAAGCTTGCCGTACGAGACATCCGGCGGCAAGGCGGGAAACCCTTGCGCATAGTCATCCGCTAAAACCGGAAGCCCCGTTGCGGGATCAGGCCGATAAAGGCCGATGTACTCACCGCCTTTGGAGAGACTGAACGAGGTGTGCAGCGGCCCGGCGGGATCGGCGCGGTTCTTGCCGGACGCCCAGATCAGCAGGCAGGCGCCGGGCGAGAGCGTGACCGCCGGCAGACGCCAGAGTGTGGGCGTCGTGGGTTTGTCCGTCAGCCACCAGCCCTCAAGGGAAACGGACTGATTCCCGCTGTTGTACAGCTCGAGCCAGTCCTGGCGGTCGCCGTCCTCATCGCGGATCCCGTTCTCGTTATCGGCCAACACCTCGGAAATCAGGATGTCGGCCGACGCGTCAGCCGAGATGGCGCGCCAGAACACAAGGACAATGAAAAATGCGGAACAGACACGCATAACGGCTTTCTCCAGAAAACCCCACTACAACCGTAGAAACAGAATACCATGCATGGTGTGAAACGAGCAAACACCGGGTGCAAAAAAACCGGTTGCATCGACAGGGATGAACCGGTATCATGCGTTACTACAAAAAGAAACAGATGGAAAGGTTTACGATGAAGGCAATCTTAACGTTGTTGTTGGTCGGGGCAGGGATCGGGCTTGCCGGTTGCGGTCGGCAGCAGGCCGGGGCGCCAGCAGAGGGAACGATCGTGCTCAATTACGCGAACTTCCCGCCGGCCGCGACTTTCCCTTGCGTGCAGATGGAGCGCTGGAAGCAGGAGGTCGAGCGCCGCACCGGCGGCGCGGTCAAGATCAACACGTATCCCGGCGGCACGCTGCTCGGCGCGAAGGACATTTTCGACGGCGTGATCGCGGGCACGGCGGACATCGGCAATTTCGCGATGAGTTATCAGCCGGGGCGCTTCCCGGTCTCCGAAGCGATGGATCTGCCGCACTTCTTCCCTGACGCCAAGAGCGCCAGCCGGATTCTGGCCGGTCTGATCGAACGGTTCCAACCCGCAGAATTCGAGCCGGTGAAAGTGTTGACGCTCTTCACCTGTCCGCCTGCGGTGGTGATGAGCGCCAAGGAGATCAAGACGCTGGCCGATCTCAAGAATCTGCCGTTGCGCTCTTCCGGCACCGGTGCCGAGGTGATGAAGCGGCTGGGGGCCACGCCGGTCGCGATGCCGCAGTCGGACGTGCCGGATGCCCTGCAGAAGGGTGTGGTGAAAGGCAATGTCTCCTCCGGCGAGGTGCTGAAGGACATGAACTATGCGGCCTATTGCCCGTTTGTCTACAAGGCCGACCTCTGCGTCACCAGCTTCGCGGTGGTGATGAACAAGGCGAAGTACGAGGCGTTGCCTGCGGCGGTCAAACAGGTCTTTGATGATCTCTACCATGAGCATGCCGAGTGGACGGGCGCCTATGTGGATCAGCATGTGAAAACGGCGCTGGAATGGGCGAAAGAGAAACACGCGCTCGCCATCCAAGAGCCCTCGGAAGCGGACCGCGCCATTTTGCGCGCCACGGCGCAGCCGCTGATTGCCGATTACGTGGCCCGCGTCAGTGCCAAGGGCATTGATGCCGAGGGGATTCTGGCCACCATCCGCAGTCAGTTGCCCCAGTAGGCTATCAAGCCCCATACATGGTTGCTGCCAGCCATGATTACAGGATTAACAGGATTGGAATAAAGCGGCTATATCATGGGAATCCTGGATTTCTCCCCGCCGAAGCGAAGCTGTCGGAAATCCTGGCCGAATGTTTGTGGGAAATTTTCGTATGTTGCATGCGCTGATCCGTTTTGAGAAACAGATCTGTGCCGCCGGAATGGCGGTGGCGGGTTTTCTGTTGGTCACGTTGATTCTGCTCTCAGGCGCGAACGTGGCCTGCCGTTTGGTTGGACATCCGATCAGCGCAAGCTACGAACTGTCCGGACTTTTCGGTGCGCTGCTTGCGGCGCTCGCGCTCGCCGACACGCAGCGCAAGCGCGGGCATGTCGAGCTGGATCTGTTCACCCGCGTGTACCCTGCCGGGGCCAGACGCTGGGCCGGTGCGTTCAATGTGTTCGCGGGCGCTGTCCTGGTGGCCGTGCTGGGCGGCCAACTGATCAACCGCGCCTGTGTGCTGTTGCGGGCCGGTGAGGTCTCAGAGACGCTCAAGCTGCCCTACCCGTGGCTGATGGTCGGCGCGGCCGGCGGGCTTTTCCTGCTGGCGGCGTCGTACCTGACCGACTTCACGGTACTCGCGTTCGGCCGTCTCAAAAAGGATGCCTACGAACAGCAGCGCGCGCAGACGGTCAATCCGATCTGCGACGAGTCCGAGACGGGGCAGGGCAAGGCGCCCGCGGTCGAAACACAGGCGAAGAAATGGCTGGTGCTCGGTCCTGGGCTGATTGTTGTGGCGGGTGCGGCGCTCTGGGCGGTGCTCCATTTCGCCCGTATCGCGGCCAGCCCTGCGGCACTCGGATATCTCGGGATCGGCATCATGCTGACGCTGATCTTGTTCACCGGCATGTCGCCGGGACTCGCGATGCTGCTCGCGGGATTCATCGGTCTGCTGACGCTCAACCCGCCCGCCACCTTGACGGCACTGCTGAACGGCACGGTCGGTGCCGAGGTCTGGTCGGTCTTCTCGAACTACGGTTTCACCGTGATCCCGCTCTTTGTGTTGTTGGGCGAGGTGATCTACCACGCGGGGTACAGCGACCGTCTGTTCCGTGCCGCGCAGGCGTGGTTCGGACATACGCGCGGCGGTCTGGCGGTGACGACGATCTTGGCTTGCGCGGGCTTTTCGGCGATCTGCGGCTCGAACACTGCCACGGCCGCCACCATGAGTTCTGTGGCCCTGAAACCGATGTCTCGCAATGACTATCATCCGGAGTTGATGTGCGGCAGCATTGCCGCCGGCTCTACTTTGGGGGCGGTGATTCCGCCGAGTATCGTGCTGGTGGTGTACGGTCTGTATACCGGGCAGAGCATCGGCAAGCTCTTTGCGGGCAGCATCCTGCCCGGCGTGTTCCTGACAACGCTGTTTGTACTGACCGTGAAGATTATTCTGTGGTGCCATCCCGACTGGGCGCGGACCGGCGTGCGGGGTTCGCGCAAGCGGCGTTTCGCTTTGTTGCCGCAAGTCATCGACGTGGCGGCGCTCTTTGGCGTGATCATGACCGCGATGTTCTCGGGATGGGTGACGCCGACCGAGGCGGCCGGTCTCGGCGCGCTGCTCGGAACCGTCGGCTGCCTGATGCGCGGTCGGCTTTCGCGCCGCCAGTTCATGAACGCGGCGGCGGCGACGCTGCGTATCACGGCGATGGTTTTTTTGATCCTGGCCGGCGCCACGGTGTTCGGGCGTTTCCTGGTATTGACGCGCCTGCCTTTCGCGTTGACCGACTGGGTCGCTCAAATGAACCTGGCGCCGGTGTTGATTCTGCTCTTCATGATGGGCTGCTATCTGGTCGGCGGTTGCATCATGGATGCTTTGGCGTTCCTGTTGATTTCGCTGCCGCTCTTCCAGCCGCTGGTGACGCGCATGGGCTATGACCTGGTCTGGTTCGGGCAGGTCGTCTGTCTGGTCACGACGCTCGGCGCGATCACGCCGCCGGTCGGCGTCTCCTGCTTTGTCGTCGCGGGGCTGTCGCCGGACGCCCACGCCGCGCAAGTCTTCCGTGGCGCGATGCGTTTCCTGCCGGCCTACCTGATTGTCTTCCTCCTGCTGCTGCTCTTTCCGGATCTCCTGGTCGGCTGGCTGGCCGGCTATGTAAAATAACGCGTTCTCTCAAGGCACCGTCTCTTTGATGGGAACACGCCAGCCTACAGCCCGTCCGGGCATCAGCCTCACGCCAGCAGGCGCGAGGCGGCGGGGCCGCCCTGTTCGAGGGCCTGCACCATCTCCTCGGTGATGCGGACCTCTTTGTACTTGGCATTGCCCGGCGCCTCGAACATGATCTCCATCATCAAATCTTCCATGACGGCCCGCAGGCCGCGCGCGCCGGTCTTGCGTTTCATGGCCAGTTTGGCCAGGCCGCGCAAGGCCGCGTCGTCGAAGGTGAGGGTGACGCCGCCCATGGCGAGCAGCTTCTGGTACTGGCGCACCAGACAGTTCTTGGGCTCGGTGAGGATGCGCACCAAATCGTCCTCGGTCATCTCGCTCATCGAGGTGAGCACCGGCAGGCGGCCGACGAACTCAGGAATCAACCCAAAACGGATCAGGTCTTCCGGCTGCACGGCCAGCGGCGCGGGATGTCCGTCCTTGGCGGCAGGCTTGCCCGCATTTTTGTATTGTTCACCGTAGCCGATGGTCTTGCGTCCCTCGCGCTGGCGCACGATGGCGTCCAGCCCCACGAAGGCGCCGCCGCAGATGAAGAGGATGTTGCGCGTGTTGATCGCGATGTACTCCTGCTGCGGGTGCTTGCGGCCGCCCTGGGGCGGCACGCGCGAGACGGTGCCCTCCAAGATCTTGAGCAGCGCCTGCTGCACGCCTTCGCCGGAAACGTCACGCGTGATCGAGACGTTCTCGGTCTTGCGGGCGATCTTGTCGATCTCGTCGATGTAGACGATACCGCGCTCGGCCTTGGCCACGTCCATGTTCGCCGCCTGGAGCAGGTAGAGCAGGATGTTCTCGACGTCCTCGCCCACATAGCCCGCCTCGGTGATGGTCGTCGCGTCGGCGATCGCGAACGGCACATCCAATAGCCGCGCCAACGTGCGCGCGAAAAGCGTCTTGCCGCAACCGGTGGGGCCGATGAGCAGAATGTTGCTCTTTTCGATCTCCACGTCGGCGAACGGATCGGACTTCCCGCCGGTCGGCTGGTTCAGGCGCTTGTAGTGGTTGTGCACCGCGACCGACAGGATCTTCTTGGTGTGGTCGTGGCCGATGATGTACTGGTCGAGGAACTTCTTGATCTCGGCCGGCGGCGGCACCTTGAGAGGCGGCAACGCAGACGCGCCGCCCCCCTTCTTTTTGGACGGCGCGTTCTCGGCGATGATCCGCGTGCAGATCTCGACACAGTCTCCGCAGATGTTCGCGCCGGGGCCGGGAATGATGAGTGCGCCGGCGCGCGCGCTCTTGCCACAAAACGAGCACGTCATGTCGTCCGGTGAAGTTGGGGTGCGACGGGCCATCTTATTTCTCCAGCGGGTGTCTGACCAGAACCTCGTCGACAAGCCCGTACGCCTTGGCTTCGTCGGCAGACATGAAAAAGTCGCGTTCGGTGTCGTTCGCCAACGTGCCGACATCCTTGCCGGTATGCAGCGCGAGGATTTCGTTGAGGCGGTCCTTGAGGCGCAGGATCTCCTTGGCCGCGATGCTGATGTCGGTCGCCTTGCCTTCCGCACCACCCCAGGGCTGATGGATCATGATGCGCGCGTTGGGCAGCGAATAGCGCTTGCCCTTCGTGCCGGCCGCCAGCAGCACAGCACCCATGCTTGCCGCCTGGCCCACGCAGTAGGTCGCGACATCGCAGGTGATGAACTGCATGGTGTCGTAAATGGCGAGACCGGCGGTCACCGAGCCGCCCGGGGAGTTGATGTAGACCGAGATGTCCTTGGTGGCATCCTGCGACTGGAGGAAGAGCAACTGGGCGATGATCAGGTTACTGACCTCGTCGTTGATCCCGGTGCCGATGAACACGATGCGGTCTTGCAGCAGCCGCGAGAAGATGTCATAGGCGCGCTCGCCACGGCCGGTCTGCTCGACCACGATCGGGACGAGCATGTTGTCTTGGGGGTTGATCATGGTGGATCTCGCTTTACTTCTTAACTTCATCCAGCAGGCGCTGCATGGTCTTCTCGTCGCGGATCTGAGCCCGCAACTGGCCCATGCGCTCGTTTTTCTCGATCCGGGCACGGATCTGCTCGGGCGTGGAACGGAACTCGTCAGCCAGCGCCTGGATCTTGGCGTCGACCTCGGCGTCGCTGACCGTGATGCCCTCCAGCTCCGCGATGCGGCCGAGCAGATAGCGCAGGCGTAACTGGCGCTTGGCGGTGGCGGTGGCGTTCCCGATGATCGCCTCACGGTTCTGCTCCAGATCCTCGCGCGTCAGGCCACGGTACTGCGCCTCATTCATCATGCGGTCGAGCGTGTTATTGATCTCTTCCGCGAGCTGCGATTCGGGCAGGTCGAAATCGGCCTTCTTGAGCAGGAATTCGATCACCGTCTGTTCGCGGCGGTGTTTCTCGGCCTGCACCGCAGACTCCAGCATGCGCGCACGGGTCTGTTCGCGCAGTTGATCCATGGTCTCGAGTTTGACCTGTGCCAACAGCTCGGAGTCCTGTACTGGCAGACGCATGCGCACGGACTTGACCGTCACGGTGTAGACCGCTTTCTTACCGCGCAGCGCGTCGATCGGATGATCTTTGGGGAACTTGACTTTGATCTCCTGAGTTTCACCGGCCTTCATGCCGACGAGCGCGTCAAGGATCTCCTGCAGGAAGCGCCCTTCCTCGACCTGCACCCAGAAGCCGGTGCCCTCGGAAATCGGCTTGGCCGCCTCCGCCAGTTCATGAACCGGCTTGCCGTCGATCAGGCCTTTGAAATCGATGCTGACCAGATCGCCGGCCGCGATCGCGTGCTCGGCGGACGCCTCCTCAAACTTGGCAAAGGCCTTGCGCAGCCGGTCGATCTGCTCGTCGACCTGCTCTTCGGTGACGGCCGGCTCATCGAAAGAGACCGGTATCTTCTTGTACTTCGGCAGGTCAAACTTCGGCTCGGTATCGACCGTCATCGTGAAGGCGATGCCGGTCTCGGGCGAGAAGAGCATGTCGTTGACATCGAGCAACGCCACCATCTTCACGCCCGCCTGCTCCAAGGCGGGCTTGTAGAGGGCCCGGAAAAGCCGGCCCTGGATCTCTTCCGTAATCTGCTTGTGAAACTCGCGTTTGATGATTTCGGGCGGCACCTTGCCCGGGCGGAAACCGGGCACGCGCCCTTGGCGCAGGAAGACTTTCATGACCTCGCTATACTCTTTGCGGGTCTCATCCGCCTCGGCCTTCACAATCACTTTGACTTTGCAAGGACCGACGTCCTGAGTATCGACTTTCATCCGATTTTTAAAACCTTTCGCTGCTTTCGCTTCTTTCGCCACAAAAAAAAGGAGAAACAAGGTATCACGCCTTCATCCCCAATTCACGCAAAAAAACATTCGTCCTGCGGGCACGCAACCCTGATTCGCTGACTTGGGGTGCAGAGGCCACACTGGGGGATAGGCTTCCAGCCTGTCATTCAAATGTACAGACAGGATGCCACGCCTGTGCTTCGCGTCACAATCGGTCTCGGCATCGTCTTCATCTGCCGCGCGCGCACGTTCGCATCCTCACGGTGACGCCCGCCACTTAGAAAAAAAGCCGCGTCCCCTTCAAAGGCTCACGGCTTCTACGAAATTGAATGGCGGGGTGGACGGGATTCGAACCCGCGACCACCGGATCGACAGTCCGGTGCGCTAACCAATTGCGCCACCACCCCGCGAAAAAGTGAAGTGCAATTTAGCAAACGGACTGCAGACTTGCAAGCGGGAAAACTATTTTTTTTAAACGGGGTGGCTGATGAATCTGTTTGAATCCGCGTTTGTTTTCACGCATACTGTTTTAACCATCAAACCGAAGGCTTCAGCATTGCGGGCAGAATGTCCGGAAAAAAAAGATGCCGCCTGTTGGGCGTGAAAGGAGAGCACAGGATGAAAGCACAGTTTTTCGCATGGATGTTGGGGATTGTTATGGCGTGCGGTGCGGCACTGGCGCAGCAGACGGCGACGCTGTCCACGGCGGGCTCGGCTTCCGGCTCGCATCCGTACACCCCCTTCATGTTCAGCATCGTGACGCCGCTGCAGGTGCCGGCCAGCGACTTCGACGTCGGCGGGTTGCGGATCAACGCAATCTACGGCGAGTGCCATGACTTCGACGGGCTGGACATCAGCACCGTCGGCCGGGCGCGGGGACACGGCAACGGCCTGCAGGCGGCGCTGCTCGCCAACATTGTGGACGGGGAAGGGGTTGGCTTTCAGGTCGCGCCGGTGAATTACGTGTCGGGCTCCTATGCCGGCTTGCAGATCGGTGCGGTCAACTATGGTGCCGCAAAACCGCAGACTACGGCGCAAGTGCTGCAGATTGGCGTTTTCAACGGCTCTGACTTCATCAAGGGCTGCCAGATCGGCGTCATCAACATCGCGCGTGAAATGATCGGTTTCCAGATCGGCGTGGTGAACGTCATTCAGAATAAAGATGTCCCCTTCCTGCCGATCATTAACTGCTACTTCTGAACCGGAGGTGCCTCATGATGATGAAAAAAACTGTCCGCCGGGCCGCATATCTGGTACTGGCGCTCTGTGCTGCCACGGCGTTGCGGGCGCAGGTGGTGACCGAGGCTGAAAAATTGGATCCGGAGGCCTCGGCTGAACTGAAGGCGTTCAAGGCCAAGGTGCAGGCGTCCAATCCTGGTCTGGAGGTGGTAGCTGTTGAGGCGGATGTGGTGAAACGGGCGGTGCTCGCGCCGCGCCCGCAGCCGGTCAATCCCAAGATCGCGATCTTTGTCAAAAACCAGACGCGCGTGCCCGGCATGGATGACGAGGTGGACGGCGTGCGCGACCGCATTTCGGCCGAACTGGCCGGAGCCGGCCTGATCGTGCTGGACAAGACAGAAATCGCGGACGGATTCAACCGCTTCAAGATCACGACCGCCGAAGAGCGTTCCGGCCTGGTCGAGGGCATCTTTACCGGCGGCTCGACGGTTCGCGTCGCGCAGATGCTGGGATGCGACTACATTATGCTGGTGTCGATCATCGGTGCCAGCCACACCGCGCGGACGGCCGGCGACAAGCCCGTGACCGTCTTCACGTTGCGCATGAGCACGAAGGTCATCGAGGCGGCCCAGGGGTCTTCGGTCTACGGCTCGAACTGGACCAACAAGCTGCCGGTGCCCGGCCAGTATACCGACGGCGGCGACGCCCTCAATTACTATAACGATCTGTTCGACCAGTGGGCAGCCGCGACCGGCGAGGAGATCGCCCAGAAGGCGCCGACGTGGCGCCGCGGTCCGGCCGCCGACACGACGCTGGTCGAGTTCAGCGTCTCCACGACCGTCGATGAGCTGATCCAGGGTCTGGAGAGCGGCGTACGCGCACCGAACGAGCTGCTTGACGAGATGCGGCGGCTGGTCGGCGGCGTGACGGTGGAGCTCGATGGCGCGACGATCGGCTCTTCCCCCGGGACGTTCAAGGCGACGCCGGGCCTGCATCAGATGCGTGTGACGCGCCAGTGGATGCAGCCGTGGCAGCAGACCGTCAACATCCAGCAGGGCGCGACCTTCCGTGTGGCGCTGGAGTTGTCCGATGCCGGTCTGCAGCGTTACCGCTCGCTGGAGGGTTTTCGCGCGGCGGTTGCCATCGGTTATGCTGAGGCGGTGATGCGTAAGGGCGTGAAGATCAACTTCGACACGTCGGCCTGGCGCGATGTCGGGAACCGCAGCGGCGAGATCAATATCCAGCAGAATACCGTCCGGTAGCGGATGCGCGGTGGAGATGCCTGAAACACAGAGGGGGATTCTTGAACGCTCAACGCTCAACGCTCAACGTTCAACTTTCAAGGCTGTGCTGGGCCGCGTTGCTCGCGACGGTCGGCTGCGTCTCGACCAATCCCGGCGTGGACCGGGCGCTGTCCGGCCTGCGCGCGGGCCATGATCCGGTCGCGCTGACGTGGGCCGAAGATCTCAAACGCAGCACCTACAGCCGTGAGCTGGGCCTGGTCGAGACGGGGCGCGTGCGGATGCTCTCGGGCGACTTCCTGGGCAGTTCGACCAACTTCGCCGAGGCGATCGACACCATGATCGAGAAGAGCGAGACCGGGCCTGTGCTCAAGCTGGGCGATGCCGGCGCGGAGGTGATGGCCGGCACGGTCACCGACGACCGCACGCGGCCGTACCGCCTGCCGGCGTATGAGTTCATCCACACGCTCCAGTATCAGATGCTCAACCACCTGTTCCTCGGCCAGCGCGACGCGGCCACGGTCGAGGCACGGCGCACGGTATTTGCGCAGGATCAGATTGCCGAGAAATACGGCAAAGAGGTGGAGGATGCGCGCGTGCAGGCGGCGTCCGGACAGTCTTCGAACAGTATCGATGTGGTCGAGGGCCGCATGCAGGCGATGGCGCCGGTGATCGAGATGACGCGCAGCTCGTACGAGAACGGCTTGGCATGGTACCTGTCCGGCCTGCTGCTTGAAGAAGACAAGGATCAGGCCAACGCCGCGCTCGCCTACCGCAAGGCGTGGGAACTGATCCCCGGCAATCCGTATGTCCAGAGGGATTTCCTGCGGACGCTGCGCACGCAAGATCCCGTGGCTTTCAAGGCGCTGGCGGCGCAGGCCGGCACCGATGCCGCCGCGTTGACACGCGCCCCCACCGAGCTGATCCTGATTGTCGAGGAGGGTTTCGTGCCGCAGCGGCACTCGATGAAGGTGCCGCTGCCGGTCGGCACGGCGGTGGTCTCGGTGGATTTCCCGTTCTACCAGGATCCGGCCTACACGCCGATGGCGGTCGAGGTTATGGAGAACGGGCGGTCATACGGCTTAAGCGCGCTCGCGCTGTCGGTTCAGTCGCTGGCGTATCGCGACCTCAAGGAGAAGATGCCCGGCATCGTGGTGCGCAATGTCACGCGCGCGGCTGTGCGCGTGGCCGCGCAGGAGGTGGCCCGCCATGCCGGCAGCGACGGAGTGCAGGCCGCGGTCTTTCTGGTGACGGCGGTGGCGACGGCGATCAACAAGGCCGATACGCGCGCATGGTACACGCTGCCTGCGGTGTCGCACCTCTACCGCGGCGCGTTCCGGCCGGGCGAGCATATGATCGAACTGCGCAATCAGGCGAATGGTTTTGTCACGCGCTTTCCCGTCAAGGTGGCTGAGGGCGAAACCCGTCTGGTGTGGGTGGCGGATCTGGGCGGCAATGCCCGCGTCGCGACCGCCTCGCTGAACGGCAAGGGCGAGCCGGCCACCTATCACGTTTGCAACAGCTTGCAGGCCGGTTTTCCGCCCGTCACACTTCCGGGCGGGCCGAAAACGTTGTATCATACAAACCCCTGACAAGAAAGGAGATCCCAATGACACGCATGACCACTCTTTCCGGTGCCGTCCTGCTGTCGGCCGCGCTGGCCACGTTGACCGGCTGCGTCGAGACGGCGGGGACTACGGTGACGACCGACCATTTGACCGGCAGCTCGCTGGTGATGGAGGACAGCACCCGGCTGCGGGACCAGATTCAGATCCTCAAGGTGAACTACGATGAGGTGAACGGGCTCAAGCGCGTCCACATCACGCTCCAGTCGACCAAGCACCGCCGTCTGCGGCTCAATTACCGGATCGCGTGGTTCGATGCCAACGGCATGGAGGTCGACCCCTCGGCCAAGACCTATCGCAACCTGATTCTGGAAGGGCGCGACACGGTCACGGTGACGGGCTTGGCCAACTCCCCGGCGTGCGTGACGTCGAAGCTGCGCGTGCGGGATCTGGAAGCGGCGGATTGATTTTTCAAACGAAAGCGAGGAGAGCATGAAACAAACGATGTGGGCGATGACGGGTGTGGCCGCTGCGGCCCTGTGGTTGACCGGATGCGCGAGCACGCCAGCGGTACGTGAAGTGGCGCTCGACCGTGCGCCGATCAGTTCCAAACTGGAGCCGCAGGACGTGCGGCGCACGGTGGAAAAGATGGCGGAATCACTGCTCAGCGCACCGGGTGTGCGCGAGGCGGTCGGCGGCACCCGTCCGGTGTTGGATATCGAGCCGCTCAAGAACCGCACCACGCAGCATGTGGACATGGTGAGCATCACCGATTCGCTGCGTATGCAGTTGCTGCGCTCGGGGCTGTTCCGCTTTGTCGACAAGTCGACATCGGGCACGGACATTGAGTTCATGGACGCCCAGGCCAACCTCGGGCTGACCGATCAGAAGAAGGCCATCAAGCCGGGCCAGCAGAGCGCGGCGCAGATGTACCTGACTGGTGCGCTGAGCGAGATCAAGACACAGGTCGGCCGTACCGTGGATCAGTACTACAAGTTTTCCATGGTGCTTAAGGATCTGCGTTCAGGAGAGCTGGTCTGGGCGGACGAGCAGGAAATCCGCAAAGAGAGCGTCAAGCCGCGCGTCGGCTTCTGAGGCGCCGTCCCGCACCTATGACAATAAAAAGCCGCGCGGTTCGCGCGGCTTTTATTGTGCTTCATGATCGCCCGGCGTTGCATCATCCAGCGTTGGGCGCTATTCGACGTTATTCGACCACCGCTTGATTGTTCTCATACTGTTTGATGTGCGCGTGAATCTCGATAGCTTGTGTAGACAGTCCGAGGTTGACAGCCATTGCGTAAGCTTTTTTGGCCGCAAGCAAGGCCTGTGAAAAGTGTCCTTTGGCAGCATACGCCATGCCCAGCGTGTCTAGAATCGTAGGGGTTGGCGCGCCCTTCAAAGACATGGCGCGGCTAATCAGGTGCAGCGCCTCGTCGACATTCCTGACTGTCGGGTCACTTGAGGTTGCCAGAACTCTTGCGATATCATTCATGAGATCTGTATCGTTAGGCGCGTCCCGGAGCTCAGCATGCCATCTTGCAATCCGGCTACGCATGGAGGAGGCCGGGGGCTCGCCGGTGAGGTCTGGCCGCACATGTTTGTTTGCGGTGTTATGCGTCGTCAGCACCTCGCGGATGGTTTTCAGCAAGATGTCGTTGTCAACGGGCTTCTGGAAGAAGGCCTTGGCCCCCATACGGAGCACACGCTCACTGTTCCCCTCAGGGACTCGCCCAGAGAGGACGATCACAGGGATAACAGCCGTAGTGACCATGCCGCTCAGCCATTCGATCACTTTGAAACCGTCGCCCGCCGGCAAGCCAAGGTCAAGGAAAATGAGGTCTGGGCGTATTTTGCACGCCTGCGTAAAAGCGGTTGTCCCGTCTGATGCAAAAAGAACCTCATAGCCGTTTGCGCGCAAGCGGACCGAGAGTCCGACGGCTTGATCCAAATCATCTTCAACAATGAGAATTTTGGTTTCTTGCATGGTCTTATCATCCTTCCAGAATCTAGAGCAGATAACGCACCCAGTGCTGGACTTCAGACAATTTCAGCTTGCTGAGGGACGGCACTTCCGTGTCACCGGGCACTTCAAAACCAGCCACTTATGGGCAGATCAAAACCAGCCAGTAATTGTGAAGATTGATATCATGATCGGGGGTCAGTTGTCCACGCCGGTTTTTTCGGTTGCACGGTCTTTGAGCCGGTAGCTGCGGCC
>Ga0208461_1002485_pt1 | contig 15050 bp, 9 predicted proteins | sample AD_JPNTR4_MetaG_FD_184448 | JGI IMG/M metagenome (GOLD analysis project Ga0208461, IMG submission 184448) | Active sludge microbial communities of municipal wastewater-treating anaerobic digesters from Japan - AD_JPNTR4_MetaG (SPAdes) (version 2) | ecosystem: Engineered > Bioreactor > Anaerobic >... | reverse complement strand
AACCGTAAGGTAGGGTTTGATACTAAAGGGTTATACCTATACCACTTAAAGTTGGCAATATTCCCTGTAGTATGGCGGGCACTAAGTTTGCCAATATCGCCATAAAATACAAATATTGAATCCTGTTTAGCCGTATTGCTGTACTGGGTAAGTAAGGTTAAAACCCTCCCCGGAGCAGTTAGCTGTGCCTGCGAGGCAAAGGCCCAACTCACAGTGGCGATTAACACAAGGTGTATTTTAGTCCAAAATCGCATCAGAAATAGTTAGTGTAACGGTATGGTTTTGGTTTATTAAACGGTAAAGATGCAAAATTATGCATAAAGTTTTGCAGAATATTTCTGAAGATTTTGGCTATTCAATCCTACGAATATCGGCGCCAATGGCATTGAGTCGCCCATCAATATTCTCATATCCGCGGTCAATCTGCTCAATATTGTGAATAACGCTCTTCCCCTCGGCTGAAAGGGCAGCAATAAGCAGGGCAACGCCTGCCCTGATATCGGGCGAGGTCATAACGGTGGGGCGTAGCTTCATATTCCTATCGTGGCCTATAACGGTAGCGCGGTGCGGGTCGCAAAGGATTATTTGAGCGCCCATGTCAATTAGCTTATCCACAAAGAATAGTCGGCTCTCAAACATTTTCTGATGGATTAGCACTGAGCCCTTAGCCTGGGTGGCAACCACCAGGAAAACACTGAGCAGGTCGGGAGTTAGCCCGGGCCAGGGAGCATCGGCAATGGTGAGTATGGAACCATCAATAAAGGTATCAATCTCGTAATGCTCCTGGGGTGGAATATGGATATCATCGCCTATAACCTCAAACTCAATGCCCATGCGACGGAACGAATCGGGAATAATGCCAAGGTTTGGATATGATACGTTACGAATGGTGATATCGCTGGCAGTCATGGCCGCAAGGCCAATGAACGAACCAATCTCAATCATATCGGGAAGAATGGTATGGGTGCAGCCACCCAGCGACTCAACCCCCTCAACGGTAAGCAGGTTTGAACCAATACCCGATATTTTTGCCCCCATGCTAACCAGCATCTTGCTAAGCTGCTGAAGGTATGGTTCACATGCAGCATTGTAAATGGTGGTTGTGCCCGAAGTAAGCACCGCGGCCATTAGTATGTTAGCCGTTCCGGTAACCGAGGCCTCATCGAGCAGCATGTATGCCCCCCGCATGTTTTTACCCTCAAGGGTAAAGAAATTCTCACGTGTATCAAAGTTAAAGGTTGCGCCCAACTTCTGGAATCCCAGGAAATGGGTATCCAAGCGTCGGCGGCCAATTTTATCGCCACCGGGTTTTGGGGCGTATGCTCGGCCATATCGCGCCAGCAGTGGTCCAACCACCATGATTGATCCGCGTATGGCTGCTGCTTTGACCTTAAAATCGTTTGTGGTAAGATACTCTACATCAACATTCTTGGCCCTAAAGGTGCATTCCGAGGAGCTATGCCTCTGAACCTCTACTCCCATTCCCTGAAGCAGCTCAATTAGCTTATTAACATCGCGGATGTTTGGGATATTCTTGATTGTAACAGGTTCAGCTGTGAGAAGTGTGGCGCAGATGATTTGCAGGGCCTCATTCTTTGCCCCCTGCGGGTGTAACTCGCCTTTTAGCGGCTTACCACCGTATACCTCAAATGTTGCCATGTAGTAAATATTTTAACGCTTACGATGATGTTTGGGTCGCTTACCTCCGGTAGGTTTAACCTCGCGCTTATCAATCAGCTTTGAGCCCGGAGCCATAACCAGCCTGCCATTGCTGAGGGTTTGCATATCGCGAAATATATCCTCGTCAGTAACCGATTCCTTATTCCAGGTAATATTGGCCTTTTTCATCTGGTTGGCTATAATCTGCTTAAAGGCTTCCTTTTCGGGACCCTCGTCCATTGCAATGGCCTTCTCAATCATCAGCTCAATAATACGCCCGTAATGCTTGAACTTAACGGGATGGCTGGGGTAAGGAACGTTCCGTGGCTTTTCGTAATATTTTTCCACTTCGGGCCTGGGGTAAGGCGAATCGATATCGAGCTTGAAGTCGGACATGATGAAAAGGTGATCCCAAAGCTTATGGCGGAAATCGTTAACCGCTCTCAGCTGGGGATTAAGATTGCCCATTATGGCAATAAGTGATTTGGCAAGCCTGTTACGCTCATCCCTATCCTCAATGCTTGCTATGTGATCGACCATTTGCTGGATATGCCTTCCGTACTCGGGTAATCGCAGCTTTTTTCGTTGGGTATTGTAATCCATCTAAAGTGTTTTAGTAAGAAGAGTAAATTTAATCTGCGCTCAGAAAATAATATGTATTTAACACAAATATATGTAATTGCATGTGAAAAAACAAAGTGGGAATAATTGCCAAAAGTAGCACAAATGTTTTACACAAGCTGTTTTAGGTTTGCAAATTTAAGCAATAAATTCTTAGAGCCCACAATGTTAAAGTTAACCAAAGCTTTGCGGTTAGGCCCAACACCCTCAATTGCCTCCACAACACCCTCGCCAAACTTGGCGTGGAAAACGGTCATTCCTACCGTAATGGCATCGGGCGATATATCCTTGGCGTTTTTAGGAGCTGATGGCACCTGAGTGCTTGCCCTTGAGAGCGCCGATGCGGACTGTGTGGAGGGTTGGCGACTAAATCCGCCAAAGTTTTGCCCCTTCACAGTTTGCCTCTCGGCCGTGCTCCCAAACTCATCGTCGCTATAGGGCACATCGATATATTCAGAGTCTATCTCCTTGATAAACCGGCTTGGAGTGCATTGCGTTGGCGAGCCCCACCTATAGCGGGTTTGGGCATAGGTGATATATGCCCTTCTGGCAGCGCGGGTAAGCGCAACGTAAAAAAGGCGACGCTCCTCCTCCATGTCCTCCTGTGACTTGATATTTAGCGATGATGGAAAAAGGTTCTCCTCAAGTCCAGTGAGAAAAACGTAATCGAACTCAAGCCCCTTGGCGGAGTGAACGGTCATTACGCTAACCCTGTTTTTGTCGCCATCCTTATCGGTATCCTGATCGGTAAGCAGGGCAACGTTCTCAAGGTAATCGACCAGGGTTAGAGTTTCCTCCATGCCCTCCCCCTTACGGCTTTCAATAAACTCGCGGATACCGTTAAGCATCTCCTCAATGTTCTGCAGGCGCGATATCCCTTCCTGGCTCTTATCGGCCTTTAGGTCGGTGAGCATGCCCGAAGCGTTAGCAATGGCATACACGGCCTCGTAGGCATCCATGGTGTAAACCTTTTGCTGGAACGACACTATCAGATTCCTGAACTCTTCAAGCTTTTTGGCAGCAGCAGGTTTAACCCCTCCATTATGTTTACCCAGTTCACCCACGGTTTGCCAAAGGCTAAGTCCCAACTGGTTGGCAAGGGCCTGAAGGTGCTCCATGGTTGTGTCGCCTATTCCACGGGCTGGGTAATTAACCACCCGGTTAAAAGCTTCATCATCGTTGGGGTTTACGGTAAGGCGAATGTAGGCTATAAGGTCCTTTATCTCCTTACGTTGGTAAAACGAGAGGCTACCGTAAATACGATAGGGTATGTTGCGCTTGCGCAGGGTCTCCTCAAAAATACGCGACTGGGCATTGGTTCGGTAAAGAATGGCAATATCGCTATAGCTGCAATGGGCCTGGTGCACCAGGCTCACAATCTCGGAGGCCACAAGGAAACCCTCCTCCTGATCGGTAAACGCTTTAATCAACTTTATAGGTTCGCCCACCTCGTTACTGGAATAGGCCACCTTTGGTATTTGACGCTGGTTCTTGGCAATTACGCTGTTTGCAGCATTTACAATGGTTTGGGTAGAACGGTAGTTCTGCTCCAGCTTGAACAGCTTATAGTCCTTGTAATCGTTCTGGAAGTTGAGGATATTCTCAATTTTTGCACCACGGAACGAGTAAATGCTCTGGGCATCGTCGCCCACCACGCAAAGGTTACGGTGACTCTCGGAAAGCTTTTTTACAATCAGATACTGCGAGAAGTTGGTGTCCTGATACTCATCAACCAGAATATAGCGGAACTTATTCTGGTACTTTTGAAGCACATCGGGGAAATCGCGGAAAAGGATATTGGTGTTCAGCAGCAGATCGTCAAAGTCCATAGCCGAAGCCTTTTGGCATCGCTGGGAGTAAAGGGTGTAAATTCGATGTATTTCACCCTTGCGGGAGCTAATATCCTGCGAAACGATGGAGGCATTTTGTGCGTAGGCTTGAGGCGTTATCAGGTTGTTCTTGGCAATGGATATTCGCGACAGAATCTCGCCGGGCTTATACACCTGAACATCGAGCTTAAGCTCCTTAATGATTTGGGCAATCAGGTTCTTGGAGTCGGTGGTGTCGTAAATGGTGAAATTCTTGCTATATCCAAGTAACTCGGCCTCGTTACGCAGGATTTTAGCAAATATTGAGTGAAAGGTTCCCATCCAGAGCTTAGCAGCAGTCTCATGACCCACAATGCGGGCAATACGCTCCTTCATCTCCCTGGCTGCTTTATTGGTAAAAGTAAGCGCCAAAACCGACCATGGCTTAACGCCTAGGGTAAGTAAGTGGGCAATGCGATATGTTAAAACCCTTGTTTTACCTGAACCTGCCGAAGCAATCACTAAGCTGGGCCCCTCAGTGCAAGTAACCGCCTCGCGTTGAACCTCGCTTAACTCATCCAAATAGTTTGTCATTCCAGCTCTAAAAAAATTTACCACAAAAGTAGTGGTAGCATACCATTACAACAAGCATATCATTAGTTTGTTATCAACATGCTTTATAATGAAACGATATTTATTGTCAAATTCGATACTGGTTAATAGCGAAACTGCAATCCACCAAATACATCGGCACGGTTACATCTTGTAAAAATCGATTTTGTTTTATACTTTTAGTATGGGAAAAACCTTTTGATAACCAAAATGGAAAAATTAATTCATTCACGGTCAACCATTGCCAGTCTGATATTCAACGGTAAAATGTTCCACCTGCTAAACCCCTGGCATATTGAGGTAGATACCAATCAGGAAACCATTACCATACGTAAGCGCAACCCATTCCTGATAGGGTTCGATGAGCAAATAGTATCGTTCAGGTATATCCGCAGTATAATGATAGATGAGCACCTGTTTGGCGCCGATATTCACGTAAAGGTAGTAGGAGGCAGAGCCTCGGCCTACTGCATTTCCAAGAGCGATGCAAGGAGAATTAAAAATACGCTCCTGGAATACAATGCCACAAAAAGGGGAAGGGGAATAATCTTTTCATAGAGCAGATATCTCGCTAAAAAACTTAAGTTTATTTTTTTTGATTTACTTTGGGGCTACAATTTTGTTGTAATTACCCCAAGGAATCTTTTATATGCAATCGCAGGAAAAACATCAGGAATCTATAGTAGTGCTCATCCTGGTAATGTTTACATCGTTTATTACTCCCTTTATTGGGTCGGCAATAAACCTGGCTTTGCCAATGATTGCCCATGAGTTTGGGCTAAATGCTGTTACTATGAGCTGGGTGACCATGGCCTTTCTGCTCTCGTCGGCAGTATTTCTGGTGCCCCTAGGTAAGTTGGCCGACATATTCGGACGGAAAAGAGTTTTCCTTACCGGTAATGTAGTGCTTGCATTGGCATCGCTTTTGGCCGTATTTGCGCCCAATGACGCAACACTCATAGCATTGCGGGTTGTTCAGGGAATTGGAAGCGCCATGATGTTTGCAACTGGCATCGCCCTTATCACATCAGTTTTCCCGCCCAACGCAAGGGGTAGAGCTATTGGAATGAACGTTACTGCGGTATATGTTGGCCTTTCGGCTGCGCCAGTTCTTGGTGGTTTAATGATTGACGCACTGGGGTGGCGAAGTTTGTTCTACATCCCAGCATTGCTGGGCATACCTGCCGTGATTGCTGCTATACTTACCATTAAAGGCGAATGGGCCGAAGCCAAAGGCGAAAAGTTCGATATTTTAGGGTCAGGCATATTTATAGTATCGATGTGCGCCCTGATGTATGGGTTCTCAAAACTCCCATCCACTGTTGCTATAGTCCTAACCGCAGTAGGCCTTTTAGGCCTTGCCCTTTTTGTTAAGCTGCAGATGAAACTTGAATACCCGGTTTTTAACGTATCGCTTTTCAGGGTCAATAGGCTTTTTGCGCTTTCGAACCTTGCTGCGCTGATAAACTATGCAACCACCTTTGCCATAACCTTTGTTTTAAGCCTTTACCTGCAATACATCAAGGGTTTAAGTGCGCGCGAGGCTGGCTTGCTACTGGTTATTCAACCGCTTGTTATGGCGGTTATAGCATCGTGGTCGGGGCGGCTTTCCGATAAGCACGATCCACGCATACTGGCATCGGCAGGCATGGGAGTAATTGCAGTAGGTTTGGCGCTGCTTATTCCTATAAGTAACGAAACAGCAGTTACCTACATTGGGGTGGTTCTGGGCATTCTGGGGCTTGGTTTTGGAATGTTCTCATCGCCCAATACCAATGCCATTATGGGCTCGGTTGAAAAACGTTACATTGGGCTTGCATCGGGGACGGTGGCAACCATGCGGTTGGTTGGCCAAATGTTGAGCATGGGTATTGCCACCATGGTAATCCACGTATTTATTGGCACGGGAACCATAAACGCATCAAACCATAAGCAGTTTATTCTTTCGGCCAGTGTTACGTTTGCAATATTTGTAGCCTTAAGCGTTTTAGGGGTTTGGGCATCGCTGGCAAGGGGTGGAAAGAACGGAAATCAAGCATAAAAGCATTTCAACATCAATTTTATTGGTCAACCCAATCGCCATGCGCCTTAATTAATGCAATTAGCTCATCAATAGCCTGTTCCTCAGGAATATTCTTCTTTACAACCTCCTTGCCCTTGTAAAGGGTAATCCTGCCGGGGCCTGCACCCACATAGCCGTAATCGGCATCGGCCATTTCGCCCGGGCCATTTACTATACAACCCATTACCCCAATTTTTAACCCTTTCAGGTGCGAGGTAGCGCTCCTAACCTTTTGTAGCGTTTGCTGCAGGCTGAATAGCGTGCGTCCACAGCCAGGGCAAGCAATATATTCCGTTTTGGTAACTCGTGTTCGGGCAGCCTGCAGAATGGCAAATGCTGTATTCCTTATCACCTCAGGGGATAGTGGCGAAGTTAACATTACCCCGTCAATCAGCCCATCAATCAGTAGTCCTCCCACATCGGCAGCAGCTTTAAGCTGAAAATCTTCCTTTTCAGCATCGGAGTAACCGCGTGCGACAACCACAGGCAAGCAAATTTCCTGGCGCATCAGCTCAATCACAGCAGCACGCTGCTCAGCAAATCCATTTGAATTGCTGGTGGATAACAACAGTACCACGTTTTGGCTTCCCTTTAGTGCCGATACCAGATCAGGGTTTAACAGATCGGCATAGGTAACGCTTAACATCACCGAACCCAATGACTTTTGGTTGATAAAATCATCAACCTTTATCAAGCGGAAATTGGGTGTATGTTCCGAAATAACCGGTAAGCCATCAAAGTTTGGACTGGGGCTAAATCCGGGAACTACAAAGTAGTCGGGTGCGGCATCGGTTGGCTGCCATAACTTTTTTACCGAATCGAATCTCCATCCCCACGCATTGGCAGTAGACTCAGTAAAAGTTTCGTTGATGTAAGCAAACACTCGTGGAGGGTTTGCTCCTCCAACGCCTTTAACCTCAGGTATTACCCGCCGGTTATACTCGTACGGATTGTACGGTAGGCTATCGATGCTTTTTAAGCTAGGCGAAGTTTTCCTATTGGCAAAGTAGTTTACCAATTTCTTTGCTACCGGTATTTCGTTTTCGGGCTCCTCGGTAAGTGAAACCCGAATGGTATCGCCAATACCATCGGCAAGGAGCGCTCCAATTCCCACTGCCGATTTAATGCGGCCATCCTCGCCATCGCCAGCCTCGGTAACACCAAGGTGAAGCGGAAAATTCATACCCTCGGCATCCATGGTGGCAACCAAAAGCCTTACGGCTTGCACCATCACACGGGTATTGCTCGATTTCATGGAGATAACCAGTTGGTTAAACCCATGTTTTCTGAAAATACGCAGGAACTCCATGGCCGACTCAACCATTCCAGCTGGAGTATCGCCATAGCGACTCATAATCCTATCGGAAAGTGAGCCATGGTTTACCCCAATGCGAATGGCAACGCCTCGTTCCCTGCAAATCTCAATTAGCGGAAGTAACCTCTCCTCAATGCGTTTGAGCTCATCGGCATACTCCTGGTCGGTGTAGCTTACGGTTTCAAACTTGGCGCGGGGATCCACATAGTTGCCCGGATTTATTCGCACCTTTTCCACATGCTTGGCAGCCTCAAGGGCTGCCGCAGGGTTAAAATGAACATCGGCTACAATGGGGGTGGTATAGCCCCTGGCAATAAGTTCGCCCTTTATGTTTTGCAGGTTAGCAGCCTCGCGGGTACCCTGAGTAGTAATACGCACAAACTCGGCTCCTGCCTCAATTGCCCTAATGCATTGCTCAACGGTTGCCTGCGTGTTGTTGGTATCGGTAGTGGTCATGGTCTGCACCCGTATAGGATTACCTCCGCCCAGCGGAGTGTTGCCAACCATAACCTCAACGGTTACTCTGCGCTTAAAATCAGCTATACTATCGATGTAGCTCCTCATGGCAAATAGTATTATTCTGCAAAGTAAATACTTTTTACAGTATTACCTGGGTTGAGAAGTGATAGCTGTGCGTAATAAAATAGAACACTGATTACACTGATTTAATTGATTTACACAGGATAAATTAACCAAACACCAAACACAATCTCCCCTGTACACTGCACACGGTACACTGAACACTGCACACTATTTCTCGCTACGCTCAGGATGACATGTGGGGTTGATTACCTGCGATGATATAGAGAAAAATGCTCAGTGGTTGGTGGTTGTTTGTTGATAGTAAAAGCAATAAAAAAGTAACTATACTCTGGTTCCGTGTCATGTTGAACGTAGTGAAACATCTCAATAAAACAACGTTCGGGCGCATTTACCAGACGCGTTCGCTAAATTGGCCATGAATGAAATCCATTTTTTCACACGCGACTTCATGTTGTTTGTGTTTTTTGGGAATTGCATTTAAGAACGAGCAGCAACTTTGATATTTATAACATGTTTATCAGTTATTATGCTGGTGGTAACGGATACATACATGAAACGTTTGGCACTTCGAAGCACTTTCCTGTCAAATTACAAGTACTTTTGATACGAACTAAATACTCGATATCCCACTGATTACCAAATGTTTTATATGCGATGTTAGACACTGTAATTATCCACTTGCCCATGTATCAATATCATCTATATTTCCATCAAAATAATCATAATCACCTAACTGACCATCCGTCATTGCGTCAAAATAATCTCTTTCCCAATCATTTTCTCCAGAATCATACCTGTTATCGTAATAATCATCTTAATAATCATCGTCATCCGCTAAATTTGAAATAATATCATCAATGCTAGTAATTTCATATGAGTATTTTATATTTTCTTTATCACCTTCTTCAAAAACAAGTAATACTTTTTCCTTATCATTTGGTACTGTTAATATTTTAATAACCTTTTTATTCCATGAATTAAAATAGTAAACAGAGTCAGCATCTTCTTTACCTTGTTTACTCATATAATCGTTTCTAATACGGTATATTCCAATTCCATCTTCGTTAGATGAAATCAGTAATATATTTTGATTTGGCACAAGGTATATATCCCTCCAAAAATATTTCTTATCTGATTTTTCATTACGATTATTTATGCCATACAATTTTATGCCAAACCATTGTGACAATCGAATATAGTTATCATAATAACCCTTTCTGAATATATTTATGTACCTTCCTCCACCATCCATACCAAAAGACGAAGAAAGTAAAGCGATATAGTCTTCATTTAAAGTCCCTTTACTAATTCTTTCATAAGTCCCATTCTTAGGCAAATTATATGACTTTATCAAATATGGATAATCAGGATTGCTAAAATCATATTCAATAAGATATTTGGGATAAACTATATCATCAACTGCAATAACTTTATTATTATCAATCAATAAATCATCGACACACTTATTATCTTTTTTGAATGGCATATCTACAACAATAAATTTATCACTTGGAATCGAATAACTAACGACTAATTCATGAGAGATGATATTGTTTAAAAAAACATGATTATTTTCACCACCTAAGACAATATTATTTTTAATAATACAAAGGGATTTAGGGCTTATGATACTTGGGAAAGGAATAATTTTTATATAATCAAAATCACCATTATCATTAATTTGTCCATAAAGAATTATTTTCTTCTCACGATCAATACAAGCAGCGAGACCATTATTTGATATTGCATATCTATTCCCCGAAGGAAATAAAGTTTTCTTAAGCAATTTTAATTCTTGTTCCTCAATTTTGGCTGTAATCATTATCTCGCCTTTAGGAAGTAAGAAAATTGGATAATCTGTCATGATGTTTGTTTTTATTATAGTGCCCAACGGTTTGCGGGTTTAAGAAGTGGCGATGTTTGGAACACTTCACTGCCCCCCCCCGACACAAAAGTAAATTTATTGCACATACTTTTAATTTTGCTCGTTAGCCGCCATTTCTTAAACCCGCTGTTATGCCCAGTGCTTTCCTGTCGTCTGAGTCCACTGTCCTCATTAACGATTGTAATAATTGTCTGCATAACTTTTAAAGAAACTGTCATATTTGTCATTACCGAGATTAAAAACGAAAAGATTTACTCTTGCTCTTGTCAGTCCAGTGTAAATGAGTTCATTTGTCCCGAATTCATTTTGTCCATCTTCACTTTCAATTAATAGAAACAATGAGTGAATTTCCCAACCTTTGAAACTATGTATTGTTGAAAGTTTCATTGTTCCAGTGTTCATCCAAAAATGATTTTTCTTTTGCTTGCGAATGTCCTCAATTTTTTCAGCCAATATTTTTTCTAACTGTTTTTCGTCTTTATCCTTATTATTTTCCTTAACTTCCTTTTTTAAGTGGTCATAAACTTCTTGTGTTTCAAAAGTTGTCTTGGTTTTTTCTTTTGTTTTTTGCCTTATTAAATAGTCAAGCTCTCTGATATATTCAACCTTTGAATTTAGCACTCCAATGTTTGAAGGAGTGATGCTGTATTTTTTAATAACCTCAAGCATTGTTTTGCAAACATTTTCAACCGTCCAGTTTTCTTCAAAGTAATAATACTCTATCGCTTTTGTTTCAAAGTCCAACGCTGTCTGTGTGACGGTGAAATCGTCAAGGTTATATTTGCTTGCAAAAAATTCTTTTTGAAATTGTTTTGCTACATTAGCAATATTACTTGTAAATCTTTTAGAAGAATTTAAACTTCTGTTCCATCTGCCGACAACTGTTCTAATTATTGGCTCTTTGTTTTCATCAAGGGGTCGGTCATAAATATTTTGCTTCTCATCTCCGAACACGATGAATTCTCCATCGGAGGCTAGAAAGTATTTTGTAATTATCTCAATCCACTCGGTTCTATAATCTTGAACTTCATCAATTAGAACTGCCCTAAATTTTTGCGTTCTATCTTTTACGTCTTCAAAAAAATTTGTATCTTGCCACGCTTCAAGATCCATTATTGCTATGTTATGGTTATTTGCTTGTGACTTGAAAAACTGATGATAGTTGGTGATATAAAAATTGTCCCAATAAAATCCTTCCCGAACATCATTTATTCTATCGTGTATGTAATTCTTCAAAGAAAGGTTGAAGGTTAAAATCAAGACCTTTTCGCCAGTCCTCTTGTGTGCATTTACCGCTCGCTTTGCTAAAACCAATGTCTTGCCGCTTCCAGCAACACCTTTTATTTTTTGTTTCGCACCTGCTCTGCTTGAAATTAACTCCTCTTGTTCTTTAGTGTATTCTATCTTAATCCCTTCCTCTAATTTATGATATGGAGGTTTTAGATACCTTTTGAAATTCTCATACAAATCATCTGAAAACAACTTTGATTGTTGGTTTATTCTTGTTCTTAGCAAAAGTTCATCTAAGCGAAATTTGTTAAGAGAATCGGAACCGAGCAATGAAAAATAACTGACGAACTTTCTGTATTTTTTATGTTCATCACTTTGAAAATTGTCTAACAGAAATCTTTTTACAGAAGATTCTGTTTCGTTATGAAAATAAACAGCACAACTAACAACAGCCAGATAATTTTTGTTGCGGATTTTTTTCTCAAGCAATGTGTCTATGTGCAGGTTGTAAAGATTTTCCTTGTATTCGTCAACTTGTGTTAAAGGGGATTTAATGAATGAATCATTCTGTCTTAATTTCCACTTAGTTTTTGCGTCAATGTAGTAGTGGCGAAGATTCCAGTCCTTAACTTCAAAAATAATCACGCCCGAACCTTTTCGCATTAATACAATGTCGGGATTGTCCCCGTTTAAGAATGGTTGAAAAAAGATTTCGTAACTGTCGTCAAGATGTTGGTTTAAAAATGTCAGCAGTTTCAGTTCACCGACTGTTGGTTGAACTTTTGACTTTTTTATGGTTTCTATGTCTGGGTAAAGTATCGCCATTTTCTTGCCTAACTTGTCAAGTTACTGCATCATTGTCTACAGAGAACTGTCGTTTTTCAGCATTGGGCATAACGGCTGAGGCTATATGCAGTAAGGGATTGCGGGCTACTTTCCTGTCCACACGCACCGAAGTTTGAGCGGGGCAGAACGCTTGAATTACCACTGAAACCCTTATTGCATATAGCCTTTGTTAGAGCCATGTGCATTATTTTCTTAGAAGTTTTCAAGTATAAATTTTACTATTTTGTCTTTACGCAGACTGATTTTTTCTTTGTCCCATATTTCCGATTCCGCTGTCATTTTTTGAATTTCTCTTTGTTGTCCAAGATGGTTATACGAATTTCTTTTCTCGCTAAATGGTTTGTTCCCAACCGAACAATTGTGTGATTTTGAAAGAAGTAAATAATTTCCTAAACAGTCAATATATTGGTTTCTAAATTCTTCATCATATTCACAATAGCCTGCTGCAATTGGTTCTCCATTTGTCGGTGTCTGTGGTGCAATATGTTCTAATTCTGGGCTTTCAATGCTGTCAAAACGAGTCAGGGAATATCCATTTTTACCTTGATTTTCAAGGTGATTCTCATATTTCCAAAGCAAGAATTTTGCTGTTGAATGATGCATTCCGCCTTGAATTGCTTTTTCTAACTCGTTTTTATTCCAATACGCCCACCACCAAGAATCATTTGGTATATTTTTCATCCATTCAATTCTGTCAACTATCGGTTTAATGTCAGGTTGCTCTGATGTGAATTTTTGATATACATCATTAATTCTTGATGTTAATTCTGCTCTTGTCCCAATAAGTCTGTGGCGTAAAACCATTGCTTCCATTGATGAACAAATTTTGCAAATTTCTTTTGTTTGCAGTCCGAAAGAATAAGCCTTAATAACAAATGGGATTGCTGTTGCAAAACCACCTAATGTTATTAATGAATGTATTTCAATATTTTCTCTTTCGTCTTTGCCGAAAAATGTAGTCAAATGCTCAAAACTAACTGCAAGCGAGTTTGTAAATGATTTGATAAATGGAATGGGATTGCTTTCTGATAATAGTTTATTGATTTTGTCGATTGCATTTGATTCCCAAAGTGAATTGAAATGAACACGTAAAGTGTAAACTAAAACATCATCTTCGTCTATCTTGTATTCAATTGACGAAATTGATTTATAAATTTTTTCAAAGCGGTTTTTTATTTCTTCAATCAAACTGTCTTTTTCTTCACCACCATAAAGATGAACGTTAAACATGAATTGTGCTTTTATGATTTCCAAATTTGATGGTTTTTTCCCACGGTTGTTTTGGAAAATAAACATTTGAATTGCTTCGGATTCATTTTTAACTGGATGTGTCGAACATGATGCTTCATTTACAGTTTTCAGCATTTTCGTCAAATATACTTCTTCTTTGTCTTTTAATGCTTTTGTGAAAAAGTCGAACGCATTAACTATTCGTCTCGCTGATTCGGTTTCCAAACCATTTTTATTTTTTTTAGTTTGGTCAACAATGTAGTCTTTAAATAACTGATTGTCATAATCAACGGTTGAAAAAATGTAATTTGATTTACGCTTAATCATATTTTCAAAAAGCACTTCTTCATTTTCAGTTAAAGTCCGAATTGATTTCAATTTTGAAAATAAAGCGGAAAGGAAAATAACAATAGTTGTTAGTCTTTGCTGTCCGTCTATTACTCCAAAATGGCTTTCTGATTTTTCTTCAAACAGAAAATGACCAAAATAATATGGTGTTGATGCCAAACTTTTATTATAATCTTCTAAATCTGTCAAAAAAACATTTACGTGTTTTTGAGTTTTACTTTTGTCAAATTCTGTATCCCAAGAATAAGCACGCTGATAAGTGGGGACAAAAATCTTATTCCCTGCTAACATTTTATTTACCGTTGTTGATGCTTCCATTATATCAAATTATAAAATTTATACTTTAAATTTAAAAGAAGTAACGGCATAGCCGTTACTTCTTTTTGTTCATTAGATTGCAGGAACATGGTATTTTCCATTAGGATTTTTACTACATGTCGAAGACGTTAAACTTGAAATACTTGAACGCTTTGTTCCACAGTATTTACAAGTATATTCCTTTTTTTCTGAACCTTCATACAACGCATGATATTTACCACTAGGGTTTTTACTGCAAGTTGAAGATGTTAAACTTGAAACACTTGAACGTTCTGTTCCGCAATACATACAAAAAAACTTAGCCATAACAATTATATTTAATTTTTGCCTACTCTGATTAGTTTTCGGCTTCCCTATTTTCAAATTTCAAAAATATGTCGAGCCTACGTCAAAATATGTCGTTATTCCAAAAATCTGTCTGCGTGTCTTTTTTTCTTGCATTGGCTCTAACTCGTTTATAGGTATGATAAAATCATACAATATTTCCTAAATTGGACGTATATGTATGACTTGAATCATACTTATTGTAAAAATAAAGATTTTTTACAAATGATCAAATGGACTTATAATTTT
>Ga0208461_1002483_pt1 | contig 15057 bp, 12 predicted proteins | sample AD_JPNTR4_MetaG_FD_184448 | JGI IMG/M metagenome (GOLD analysis project Ga0208461, IMG submission 184448) | Active sludge microbial communities of municipal wastewater-treating anaerobic digesters from Japan - AD_JPNTR4_MetaG (SPAdes) (version 2) | ecosystem: Engineered > Bioreactor > Anaerobic... | reverse complement strand
TTTTTGAGCGTGTCGGTTTTTGAAAAAGCCCTTATAATCGAGGTGTTTTCAGAAACGGTGCCGGTCATCAATCCTGACAACCACCTGATTCAAGGGGAATTGCTGTGAAATCTTTGGGACACTACTGAGATCACATATATAACCACATAGATGAACGTGAGGATTACGAACCAGAAGCCGACACTCTGAAGGAGCGGGTGCTTCGGCTCGCCGGGCGGCAGGAAAAACTTGTCCACACTCCACATCAACGGGCGTATTTCGGCTTCCGGTCTGGGCCGGGTGAAAAGGCTGATCACCCCCATCACCAGCATCAGGAACGCCTGATTAATGCCCGAGCAGACAAAGATGTTTTTCGTGTTCCACGCCTCGACAAAAGCTGTCGGCAGAAGCTGCGGGATGAGGATGCGCCCACCGATCATGAGCGGCTGTCCTTCCAGAATGTACCAGTCCAGCAGCATGCCGCACGGAATGCCGCACAGGATCACTGCCAGTGCGGCCGCCGGAGTCGTCCGCTTCCAGAACATGCCCATCAAAAACACCGACGCGATCGGCACAGCGAAGTAACTCGCCGCAGTCTGAAAATAGACGAAGATGCCGCCCATGCGCTGAATCTGCGGCGCGTAGCCGATGCTGAACACCATCAGCGTTAGCGTGGTGAGCGAACCGATCATAACCAGCCGCTTGTCATCGGCTCGCGGATTGATCCATTTCTTGTAAACGTCATAGGTGAACAGCGTCGAGATCGAATTCAGCAGCGCCGAGATCGTCGACATCACACCCGCCAGAATGCCGACCACCATCAGACCCTGCAAGCCGGAAGGCACCAGCGTGCTGATCATTTTAGGCAACACCCGATCAGGCGCATACCCGGACAAATTGTTGCGTAGCCCAAAATCAAAGGCCTGTCCTATAGCGCTGTCCGGACTGACTTCGTAGATCGCACGGGCCATCATGCCGGGAATGATTTCAACAAACGGCCGCAGCAGCACGAACGCGCCCGCGAACACGATCGCCATGCGGGCGTCCCATTCCGTCCGGGCACCGAAACCGCGCTGTACCAGCGACTGGTTGATGCACGAATAGTACAGGTGCAGGCCGAACATCGTCACCAGAATCGCGTGCCACGGGATGGGATTGGACGCCATCGGGTGAATCAACCGCAGGTACCCCGGGTCGGGAACCTTGCAAAGATCGCTCAACCCGCCCGGCATCTGACAATAGGCGAACCCTATCAGCGCCACCCCGGCCACGAAGATCAGTAAAAATTGAATGAAGGCGCCGTACACCATGGAAGACTCACCGCCATACATCGTATATAATCCCGAAACCAACGAAAGGACCGCCAACCACAACCATAGGTTAGCGGCGGAATTATCGGCCACAAGCGGGAATACATTGGCCAGCAGTACCGCGCCCCCATAAAATACCACCGCCAGATTCATCAGCACGTAGCTGACGATCAAGAACACGGCGAAGACGTTCTGGCATGCCCCGTTGAACCGCTTGCCCAAATATTCCGGCATCGTGCGGATGCCGTTACGGAGATAGACCGGATAAAAGAAGTAGATCAGTGCGCCGTAAACGACGGGAACGGCCAGATACCAGTTCGCCATCACCAGGCCGCTCTGATAACCGACGCCGTTCTGTCCGATGAGCTGTTCGGTGTTCATGCCCGTGGCGACGTACGCGGCGCCGATCACCCACCAGGGCAACGTTCCTTTCGAGAGGAAGTAGCTGTCGGAACTCGCGCGTTTTCCGCGTCCGGTGAGAAAGCCTACGCCTAGTAGCACGACGAAATAGATCGCGATCGTCACGTAATCCAGTGTGATTCCCATCCGGCACGTCCCTTTATGGCTGATCCACAGATTACACAGATTTCCGCAGATGTGGAGTCAATCTGGATAATCTGTGTCATCTGCGGATAAGGTTATCCCATCGCTTGTTCCATGCCTCGGGCAGCGGGTTTACCTGCAGACCGCCGCCGCCACCTTCCGGTATGCCGCGACGATGTCCCGCACATCCGCCTCGGTCAGAACAGAGGCGACACAAAAAATCATGGTGCGGCTGATCAGATCATCCAGATGCGGGCAGGTGCCCTTGGTATAGGAGATGTCGGCCGAGGCGCGGTTCTCTGCCATCTGCCACGTAGAGACAGCAGAAAGGCCGCGCTTGTTGACCAGGCTGGCCACATTGTAATAAATGTGCAGCCCCCAGTCATCCATGTGGATCGGATACAGGCCTCCCGTATCCGCCACGACCCCTTCGGCGCGCAGGGCCGCCGTAAAGGCCAGCGACTGTTCGCGTGTGGGGAAGACGGTCATCAGGAAGGAGCCCGCATCGCCTGCCGGATCAGGAACCTCCCGGAACGTCAGGATGTCCGATAGCGCGTCTTTGATCGCGTACTTTGCCGACCGCATCGCGCCGGTGATGCGGTCGAGTTTCCTGAGCTGAACGCGCGCCACCGCGCCGGTCAGTTCGCTCATGCGGCAGCCGATGCCCCAGAGCTGCAGCGACGGATCGTCCATCACCAGCCGGCCGGCGTCGTTGCGCGGATAGCCGAGATCATGAACCGCGAAGGCGCGGCGGTACAGGTGCTCATCATGGGTCACGACCATGCCGCCCTCCCCGGACGTCATGTGCTTGTTCATCTGGAAAGAGAAGATCGCCAGATCACCGAAGGCCCCGGCCTTGACGCCGTTCTGACTCGCGCCGGCGGCCTGGGCGCAGTCCTCGATGACCTTCAGGTTGTGTTGCCGCGCCAGCGCGACGGTCTCTGTGATCCGACCGATGACCCCGCCCATGTGCACGACAAGCATCGCCTTGGCCCGCGGCGACACCTTCCTCGCCGCATCATCCGGGTTCATGCTGAACGTGTCGTCGCAGTCCACCAGGACAGGGGTCGCGCCGCTGCGCACGACCGCGCCGACCGTTGAAACCCAGAAATAGCCGGGTATCAGCACCTCGTCGCCGGGGCCGATGCCCAACGCGCCCAGCGCCACCTGCAATGCGGCTGTGCCGCTGCTCACCGCCAGAGCATGCCGGACGCCGAGGTAGGCGGCGAATTCACGCTCAAGTTCGGTAACCTCATTCTGCAGGTTCAGCCCGTAGTAACGGAACAGCGTCTTTGATTTACAGACGCTCGAGGCCGCGTCGCACTCCTGTTCGTCCATGTAGTGCGCCCCGCACCATTCTTGCGGGAGAGGCTGCGTTCTCACCGGGGCTCCGCCGTCTATCGCCAGTTTGTCGTTCATACCGATCGTATCCTCGTTTATAACTTGAGCGTTGAAAGTTGAGCGTTGAAAGTTACCCCCTCGATCATTCGAGGCGCAGCCGCGCGGCAGGCTCGTCTAAATACGAAATCAGTAGACTTTGCCCGCGTGATTGCCTTCACCTGAAACCAGCCGCTCGATCTTGCCGCAGATCTCCGTGATGGTCGTCTCGAACCACGCCTTGCCGATCTGGGCGCTCGCGTCGCGGGGGTCAGACGCTTTCGGGACCAAGTGTCCCGATTTCGAGTCTATGAACCCTTGGCCATCCACGACCGAAAAGTCAGCGTATTTCAGCGGCACGTCCTTGGGGGGGAGCGTGCTCACATCCACCGCGTGCGCATTGTAGTGCATAATCAGCGACGTCTCGGCGATGTCCGCGTGCCCGATCGCCCCTGCGGCGGCGGCCTGCTCCGGGACACCGATCGCGAAATCCACCTGGGCCGGCGTGGTGTTGCTCAGCTCGATGCAGAGCCGCTTCAGAACCGCGTTGTGGTTGAACGCGCCGTGCCCGTTGACGATGAAGAGGTACGTGTATCCCTGCCGGATCAGGCAGCGCAGTTCCGACGCAACGACCAGCGCGAAGACTTCCTCGGGAAGGTAGTGGCTGTTCCACTGCCTGGAAGGGAAGTCCATGCCGACAACATAATCGTCTCCCTTGAACCCGAGCGATTCCAGCATGGCGGGATCGCGCTCGCGCTCCGTTCCGGCATACATCGTGGGCAGGACAACCCCCTTACCCAGACGACGGCAACATGCATGCGCCACAAAAGTCGCGTTGAGCGGGTCGGTCCCCAGCGGCATGTGCGGGCCATGGTATTCCAGGGCGCCCAGAGGAAAAAGAGCCAGCGGACACTGGGCTTTGCGCGCGTTCAACTGTCCGGGCCGCAACCATTCGTATCGCGTTTCAAAACCCTGTTCCGAAAGGCCTACCACATCATTGGCGTTCATTGAGATCTCCTTATGACGGTTTCAGTATACGTCATTCCGCTGAGACACCAACGAGTCATAATACGAACTTTGCCCTGCGATTTTGCGAACCCCGGAAATCCGCGCTTGTCCTAACCCTCATGGTTTAGTACTTTTCCTGAGTAAACTGTTTTTGTGCGAGGCGCATGAAAGAACTCAAACGCCGGAAGATTCCGCAGGTTGCGGTTCTGCTCGACTCCTGCCACGAGACATCACGCGGGATGCTGCGCGGCATTTTCGAGTATGTGCGTCTTTACGGGCCGTGGGCGATCAACATTGTCACGGGCGGCGTTTCGGAACAGCAACTGCCCGATCCCCGGTTCTGGAAGGGCTCGGGAATCATCGCGAACGCGTACAGCCGCGAAATGGCCGCCGCCATTGCCGCCGCACGTTTGCCGACCGTTATTTTCGATCTGCACGATGAGTGGCAGGAAACGTGGTATGCCATGTCCCACGCCTGTCAGGTGCAATGCGACTCGACCGCCACCGGACGACTGGCCGCCGACTTCTTTCTTCAAAAAGGTTTCACCTGTTTCGCGTTTGTCGGCAAACCCAACCGGCTCAACTGGTCCCGCTGGCGTCAAGAGTCGTTCGTCAAGCGCCTGGCCGAGGCGGGGTTCTCCTGTCACCTCTGCCCCAACCCGCCCCCCGCGCAACGGAAGTGGGACCTGAACCGTAAACAGTTGATCCGCTGGCTTCGGCAACTGCCGAAACCCATCGCGATTTTCGCCGCCAACGACCTGCTTGCGCGGCAGGTGCTGGACACCTGTCTGATCGCCGACATCCGTGTGCCGTACGAGGCGGCGGTGCTGGGGGTGGATAACGATCCGTTGATCTGTGAAACCTGCATCCCGTCGCTCACGAGTATTCGTCTGGATGTCGAGGCCGCAGGCTATGCCGCGGCCGAGCTTCTCGACCAACGGATGTTCGGGACCTTCAAGCGCCACGCGCCGAAAGAGATCAGGACCTATCCGCCGCTGGAAGTCGTCGCGCGCCTGTCCACGCAGCCCATCCATGTGAACGACAAGCTTGTCATCGATGCGTTGGAATTCATCCGGATCAACGCCGGCTTGAATATCCGCGTGTCCGACGTGGCCGAACATGTCAAAGTAACCCCACGTTGGCTGGAAAAGCGTTTCGACAGTGTGTTAGGGATTTCGGTCATCGATGAGATCAAACGGCTGCGGATGGAGACCGTCCTGCGTCTCATTACAGAAACGCAGCAGCCGTTCGACCAGATCGCACGGAAATGCGGGTTTTCAAGCGTTAACCACCTCCGCAAGATCTTCCGCGAAAAACAGGGCGAGTCGATGTCGGCCTACCGGTCAGAACACATCGTGCTTAAAGCGGGGACGAGAACCTAATTTGGGATTCCGGTACCGATTACCCATGCAATCGCGGACCTTCTGTTCAAGTCAGGTCTCTCTGTGATATTCTTTAACCGTTCACTCATCTTGCAATTCTGTTCTCACAGCTAACAACTCTTTTGCGATGCTCGCTCAGCTTTCAGTCAAAAATCTGGCCATCGTCGAAACCGCCGAGGTGGCGTTCGGTCCCGGCCTCAACATCATTACCGGCGAGACTGGCGCGGGGAAATCGGTGCTCATGGGCGCCTTGGATCTGGTGCTCGGCGGGCGTGCCGACAAGTCCGCCATCCGTGAGGGGGCGTCGGAGGCCTGGGTCGAGGCGGTGTTCAGTCTCGCCGACAGCCATGCCGTCGATAACCTGCTCGTTGATGCCGGTCTGCCGCCGTGCGAAGAAGGCACGTTGCTGGTACGCCGATCCATCGTGACCGCAGGTGCGGGGCGCTGCCTGGTCAACGACACGCCGGCCACGGTTCAGACACTGCGCCGCCTGGGCGGTTTGCTGGTGGACATCCACGGGCCCTATGATCACCAGTCGCTGCTCGATCCGGATTTCCAGCGCGATGTGCTCGATGCCTATGGCCACTGTGCTCCCGAGCGCGACGCCTACAGCGAGGCGTGGCGCGGGCTTCAGGCCCTGCGCGCGCGTCTAGATGAACTGCAAGGCGACACCGCCGATATTGAGGCGGAGATCGACCGCCTGCAGTTCATGGTCGATGAGATTTCGGGCGCCGGACTGAGCGAGGCAGACGAGGAGTCCTTGGTCGCCCAGCACGCCGAGGCCGCCAACGCTGAGCAAATCCTGGCCTTGGGTGCGGAGATCTGCAACGGTCTGACAGATGGCGAGCGGTCAGCCTTCGACCTGCTGGCCGACATCCAGACGCAACTGGCCGAGCTGGCGCGCATCCTGCCCGAGGCCGCCGTCTGGCGTGCGGATGCGCAGGCTGTCGCCGTTCAAATTCAGGAGTTGGGACGGGCCGTCAATGACCGGCTCAGCCGGATCGAGGCTGATCCCGAACGTCTCCAGCAGCTTGAGTCGCGCATGGCTTTGGTCCAAAAGCTGAAGCGTAAATACGGGCACACGGTTGGCGATGTGCTGGCGGTGCTCGCCGGACACCAGGCGCGCCTGCACGACCTGGCGACGCGGGCCGAGCAGGTTGAACGGTTACAGGCCGACATCGCAGAGGCCACAGAAACCCTCACCCGCAAGGCGGCCGCGCTCACCAAGAGTCGTACACAGGCCGCCGGCAAACTGGCCCGCGCGATCACCCGCGAGTTGCACGATCTCGGTTTTCTCAAGTCCGGTTTCGCGGTGGATCTTGCGGCTTGCGCGCCGGGGCCTCACGGTGCGGATCTCGTCTCGTTCGGTTTCGCCCCCAATCCCGGCGAGCCGATGCGTCCGCTGAAGGCTATCGCGTCCAGCGGCGAAATCGCGCGTGTCATGCTCGCTGTCAAGGCGGTGCTCGCCGCGCACGACAGCATCCCTGTGCTGGTGTTTGACGAGATTGATGCCAATATCGGCGGCGAAGTCGGGCGCGTCGTGGGCCAGAAGCTGCGTCATGTGGCCGGTTCCCACCAGGTGATCTCTATCACGCACCTGCCGCAGTCCGCGGTCTATGGCCACCAGCACTATGTGGTCTCCAAAGAGGTGGTTAAGGGACGAACGCGCATGCGGATCGAGGCCCTCGACGAGGCACGCCGTGCCGATGAGATCTCGCGCATGCTTGGCGGTAAAGGGCTGACCAGCGTGATCGAGAGCCACGCCCGCGAACTGCTCGCCTCGGCCCGCGCATCTTCCTGAAGCCGCGGCACCGCCGGCACTCCCGATCCTGCCGTGACGGCCGATGGTGTCAGCCGGCGGGAGGGACGAGCGTCTGCTCGTCCAGCCACTAGGCCTGAAAGGGGTTAGCGGCTGGACAGGCAGGAATGCCGGCCCTTCCTTTGGGCGCTTGCGTCCGATCTTCGGGAAGGCGTTTCAGTGAACTTTGTTCAAAATGTTCGCCACGACGCGCGCCAGCAGATTGCCGACCGCCGCATAGGTTGCCGTCGTGTGCAGCAGCAGGGCGGTTGCCACCGCTGACACAGAGATGGAGGTGGTGCAAGCCAGCCAGATAAAGATCCCCAGCAGGTTGAAGAGATAGATCACGGCGTACGAAAGGATTCTCCCGTACGCGAGAATGTCGGGTTGGCGGGTCAGGAGACTTTGGACGGTAAAGCAGAGGTGGAATGCCCAGGTGAGCCCGACCAGAAAAAGCCAGGCATTCGGCAGGGGGATGGGTTGCACGAAACGCCCGACCGACCAGCGCAGCAAAAGCACGAGCGCCGTGTAAAAAGGGAAGAAATAGGGGGCCAGCGTGATCAGCAGGTTGGTCTTGGAGAGGCTGACACTGCCGCCAGTGGCCGTGACGCGCATTTTGCGAATCCGCGCGCCGAACAATAGGGCCCAGAGCGCGTGGGTCAGCTCATGAGCCATCACGTAGATGCGCGCGGGTTGCGGCAGAACAAACCACATGACCAGCCAGAGTGCGTAACCGGCCCCCAACCAGAACGCTTCCGCGGAAAACAACCCCCTGGAGGCGCCGGCCAACCCGCGCATCACGTCCAACAGCGCCAAGGTCGCAGCCGCACAAAGCGAAATGAAAGCCAGACCTGCTGCCAGCCGTAATACGCGATTCATGCGGGACTACCGCGCCGCCTCGGCGTCGAACACAAAAACCAATTCGCCTTCACGGACGCGCCGGTTCATGCGGGCCACCCGCTCGACGTATTCGGGATCGGTCTTGAACCGCTGCTGTTTGTCTTTCAACAGCTTGAGCTGGTAGCTCTTGTAATCAACCCGGCGCATCAACTCGTTTCGCTGCTGGTCGAGCCCCTTCATCTGATAATACTTGGGGACAATCGTCATCGCACCCGCCACAAGCACAAGCACCGTGGCGACGATCAGGGTCGTCCTTGTAATAATGGTCAGTAACACGTTCACAGAATCAACCGCCGTCACACCAAACACCGGACATTCACTTATAGTGAACACGTTGTTTGAAGAAAAGTCAACCGTTTTCGAGAAAAAACAACTAAAAACACCTAACGAGGCCCCGATGATCCTGTCCCCGTTCTCATACCGTCGTATTTTAGACTCTTCTTCCGGTGTCCGCAACGCTATAGTGTGAGGAATTTCGTTGCAGAGGAGAGAACCTTGCATGAAAAAACTGTTGGTGATCCAGGTCGCCGCGTTCGGCCACGCCTGGGCGGTGCGACATGGTGTCCGTGCGGTGGCCGGCCTGCCGTTGCGTCCGCTCGCGCCGGTCTTTCCGGCCCTGACCTGTACCGCCCAGGCCACCCTGCGCACGGGCCTGATGCCTGCGGCGCACGGCATGGTCGCTAACGGTTTCTTTGATCCGCTGCTGCGCCGCGCGGCCTTTTGGGAGCAGTCCTGCGCTCTGGTGCAGGGCCCGCGCATCTGGCAGACGTTTCGTGACCGGGGCGGCACGGTGGGGCTGACCTTTTTCCAGCAGAGTCTGGGCGAACCGGTGGATCTCCTGTTCTCGCCAGCCCCGATCCACACGCATGGCGGGGGCATGATCATGGGCTGCTACGGCCAACCCTCCGGACTGGAGGCACGCCTCACGGCACACGCCGGCGGCGCCTTCCGGCTCAACCGGTATTGGGGGCCGCTGGCTTCAGTGAAGGCCTCGGAATGGATCGCCGATGCCATCGCCGGCCTGCTCGCCGAGCCGGATGTGCCGGATCTGCTTTTCACCTACCTGCCGGGGCTGGATTATGACCTTCAGCGTTTTGGGCCGGAGCACCCGCGCAGTTTGCGCGCCCTCGCGACGGTCCATGCGGAATTGGATCGGCTCTTTGCCGTTGCCGTGGCCAACGGCTATGAGGTCGCGGCGTTCGGCGATTACGCGATCACGGCGGTCACAGGCGCTCCCGTTTTTCCCAACCGCGCCTTACGCGCGGCCGGGTTCATGGCCGTGCGCGAGGTGCGCGGCATGCTCTATCCCGACTTTCACCGGAGCCGCGCCTTTGCCTTGGCCGACCATCAGGTCGCGCCGGTGGCCGTGCCCGATCCCGCCGACCTGCCGCGCGTGGCCGAAATTCTCGGTGCGCTGGACGGCGTGGCGCAGGTGCTGGACAAGGCCGGACAGGCGGCGCTGGGCATCGACCATCCCCGCGCCGGCGAGCTGCTGCTGGTGGCGTCGCCGGGACGCTGGTTCGCCTACCCGTGGTGGAGTGACGCCCGCGAGGCGCCGGATTACGCGGGCCACGTCGACATCCACAATAAGCCGGGCTACGACCCGTGTGAACTGTTCTTTGGCCGCTCGCCCTTCCGGACTTGTCAGGATCACGCCCGTATCCGCGGCACTCATGGCCTGGTCGGCCCGGACGGTGAGGCCGCCTTCGTCTCAACCCAACCGTTCGACAGCCCGACGCTGCCGGCGTTCGCCGCCGCTTTACGCGCATGGCTGGTGCCCGCATGAGCCGTGCTGGACCGTTCCGATAGTCTTACACGCATGAGAGACATGAAAATCATCCATCAAGCCATTTCAGTCCCGTTCCGCTATCCCGTCATCTTCACGCATGGCGTTTTTGATCCGAAAAACACCGTGTTGGCCAAGACCTTGTTCCGCGACCGATCGGTTTCGCCCGCCCGCGCGCTGGTGGTGCTCGACGCCGGCGTCGCTGCAGCGCGTCCGTCGCTCTGCCGCGAGATCAAGCGTTACTTTCGCGCGCACGGTGCGGCGCTTGAGCTGGTGCGCGAGCCGCTGGTCGTACCGGGAGGCGAACAGGCCAAAAACGGCTGGAACACTGTGCGTGAGCTGATGACGCTGGCCGCCGCCGAACATCTGGATCGGCACAGTTATCTGGTGGCGGCCGGCGGCGGCAGTCTGCTTGACATGGCCGGCTTTGCCGCGGCTTTGATCCATCGCGGGCTGCGGTTCGTGCGCCTGCCGACCACTGTGCTGGCGCAGAACGACGCCGGGGTGGGCGTCAAAAACGGCATGAACGCCGCCGGCTCAAAAAACTTTGTGGGGACTTTCGCGCCACCGTTTGCAGTGATCAATGATGGCGACTTCCTCCGGACGCTGCCGCAGCGTGAATGGATCGGAGGGGTTGCTGAGGCTTTTAAAGTTGCGATTATCAAAGACGCGCGGTTTTTTGCCTTTCTGTGCAAGCGCGCCAAGGCTCTGCGCGACAGGGATCAGCGCGTGATGGAACAGGTGGTGCACACTGCCGCCGCGCTGCACCTGCGCCACATCGCGACGGCCGGCGACCCGTTTGAGTACGGCAGCGCGCGTCCGCTCGACTTCGGCCACTGGGCCGCGCACCGCCTGGAGCTGCTCTCTGACTTCACGCTGGGGCACGGCGCGGCCGTCGCGGTCGGTATTGCTCTCGACAGTACTTACGCGATGCTGAAACGGTTGATCACGACGGCGGAGCGACAGTCGATCCTCGATGGCTTGTCAGCGTGCGGCCTGCCCGTATGGTCGCCGCTGCTGGATCGGCCCGGCGCCGACGGCCGGCCAGACGTGCTGGTCGGCATCGAACAGTTCCGCGAACACCTCGGCGGACGCCTGTGCGTAACACTGCCACGGTCGATCGGCGACAAGGTCGAGGTTCACCGCGTCAGTCTGCCGCTCATGGTCAAAGCCATCGGCCTTCTGCGCCCCGCAAGGGGATGAGGAGGAAAAACATGTCTCACCGTTACGCCAACGATCCGAATGTCTATCTTGACGGGAAGGAACGGCGGTCGCTTGATCTCCGACCGTACGGGGTGGATTGTATTCCGCTTTTGGGGTTGAGTAATTTCCAGATGGCGCGGGCTGGAACGGAAGAACATATCCATGAGGGGTGTGTCGAGATTTCGTTGTGCCTGCGAGGCAATCTCGCGTTTGAGTCCGACGGCATCGAGTATCCGTTTCTGCCGGGTTCGGTCTTTGTGTCGCAGCCGAACGAGCCGCATCGCATGCGCCACAATCCCAAGGGGCTTATGCTGCAACGTATCCTTTTCCAAATACCCAAGAAAGGGGGGAGTGTTCTCGATTTGCCCCGTCGCGAAAGCCAGTGGCTTGTACAAAAATTAAGAGATTTCCCTGTGCGATTGTTCCCCGCCACAGAACGGGTGAAAATGGCTTTCGGGAGACTCTTCGAGTTGTACGACACCGAACAACGGGGAACCGTCGCCTGCCGACTCAAAATGAAGGCGGCGGCGCTCGAACTTCTGTTGGCGTTGGTCGAGGCTCCTCTGGCGCCGGCGTCGCCGAAAGGGCGTCCGAATGCAAAAATCAAAGCGATTGTTGACCGGTTGCGGAATCTGCCAGCCAACGATTACCCCTTGGAATCGCTCGCGCGGGAGGCGGCACTTTCTGTCGTGGCCTTCACTGATGCCTTCAAACGGGCAACGGGACTCCCCCCTCACGCTTTCCTTCTCGATCAACGGATCAGGGCTGCCCGTGTTGATCTCGCCGATCCGCTCAAGTCTGTTGCATCGGTTGCGATCAAATACCGTTTTTCCTCTCCCCAGCATTTTGCCGCAGCCTTCAAACGGGTCACTGGCCTGACGCCCAATGCCTGCCGCGATCACCGCAGGAGGGGATAACATATATTATTTTTATTTTTAAGTTTATATACGTTCGGTTGTCATGAGTGTGACACAATATCGGCCATGGAGCCCGAATTCGAGGGAAAAGAGTTTGAAGGGATGGCGGGCGCGTTTTCCGCCATGTTCACGCCGTTCACCCCAGACAACACGGTCAACGAAGAGGCGATCTTCCAACTGATCGAATATGGCATCAGCGAGGGCTTGAAGGGGTTTTATCTCACCGGTTCGACCGGGGAAGGCCTGCTCCTCTCCAATACTGAGCGCGAGACTGTTTACCGGACAGCCGTCAAAGCCGCGCGGGGACGTTGCAAGTTGATTGCGCAAGTCGGCGCCGTCAGTACGGAGGATTCCGTTGCGCTCGCAAAAGCGGCGGCGGAAGCCGGCTGCGATTGGATCTCATCCGTCGCGCCCGTGTATTTCGGTCAATCGTTCGAGGCGCAGGTCCGCCATTACAAGATGATCTCGGAAGCGACCGACCTGCCGTTCCTCGTCTATTGCTTCAATCAGGTGCTCGTTCCTGAACGTGACATCCGCCTGTTTGATCTGAAAAACGTCAAGGGTATGAAGTACACCGGCAGTGATTACTACGGCGTGCAGAAAATGCGGCGGAAAATCGGGAAGGAGACGATTTTTTTCGCCGGCCGTGACGAACAGCTTCTTTGCGCGCTTTCACTCGGCGATGTGTTCTCGGGCGGCATCGGGCTCAATTACAACATGATCCCCCAGCACTTTGCGATGATCTGCGCATCGGCCGCAAAAAACGACTTCCGGGCCGCAGCGAAATGGCAGGACGAGGCGAACAGGCTCGTGGATCTGATTCTTGAACCGGGGAAATGGGACAATTGGTCTAACTTCAAGGTTCTGATGCGCCATGTGGGCATTGACTGCGGCTTCTGCCGCGCACCTTATGCCCCGCTTTCCCCGGCCCAGGTGCGTGAGCGTCTTGCCGCATTCGCACGTCTGGGAATCGTTGAGAAGAATCGCGCCCTCACGCTCACCGCAAAAAGGACTCAAGCATGAAAAAAAGAATCGTCGCCCTCCTGGTCCTGTGCAGTACGGCGCTGGGAGCCGCCGAATGGGCCTTCCCGGCCGGGAAGGATCCAGCCCGTGTATTCCCGCCGGATCCTGCGATCGCCTTCCCGGACGGCTTCAAGGCGACGGTCCGTTTTTCCTGTGACCTTGAGAAAATAGACCACCGCACGCGTTTCGGAAATCTGTTTTGCCGCGGCGCCGATTTCCATGACGGCTACTGTGTGATGGTTCGCTACGACGGGTTCCTGCTCATCGACATACTCGGTGTCGATCCGCAATACTACATGCACCCGACGAAACTCGAGTCTAACCGGGAGTATCTGCTGGAACTCTATGTGACGAAAACGAGCGTGCGCGTCTTCATTGACGGGGTGGAGACGGGGAGCTTCTGCCATGAAGGCACACTTGACTACGCGAATAAATCAGCGCCGCTCACGGTCGGCTCGATGGGTGGTTATGCGTTTTTCGGCTCGTTGCCTGACTTGAAACTCGAAGCGCTGTCAGATGTCACAATACCGCCGGGGGGGCCCAAGCCGTCTTCCCGTGAAGCGCCGCGTGCCCAGGCTCGCGCGGAGATTAAATGGTCGAAAACAATCTGCAGGCAACCGGACTGTTACATCGGTTGGCCGACGGTGTGCCGACTCAAAAGCGGCGATATCCTTGCGGTATTCTCGGGTGACCGCGATGGTCACATCTGCCCGTGGGGCAAAGTCCAGATGATCCGTTCCACGGACGAGGGCGAGACCTGGAGTGATCCCGTAACCATCGCAAACACTCCGCTGGATGATCGCGACGCAGGGATCGTCCAGATGCCGGACGGGGAAATTATTGTGACGTGGTTTACCTCCATGGTCTGGTCAAAGCACATGAAAAACCATCCGGACTGGTCGCGGCACCTGGGGAAACTAGCGCCGGAGACGGTGAAACAGTGGACGGGTGATTTTCTCATCCGTTCGTGCGATGACGGGCGCACATGGAGCACGCCCGAAAAGTTGTCGAACTATGCCCAGACCCCGCACGGACCGATTCTTCTCAGAGACGGCACCCTGCTACAGATCGGTCGGACCACCACGCTTGCGGATGGTAACGCGACTGGACAGTTCCCCAAGACGATCATCAGGGTGTCTCGCTCAAAGGATGCCGGTCGCACCTGGGAGGTTCTCTGCCCGGAAATTCCGGCGGCTCCAGGCGAAAACGACGCGCCGAGCCTGTTTCACGAACCGCACGCTGTCGAATTGGCCGATGGGACGCTGGTCGGGCTAGTGCGCTACCACGGCGAAGACAATTGCATGCGGGCAACGCGGTCCACTGATGGCGGCAAGACCTGGACGACGATGGAGAAGACGCCGATGATCGGTCTGCCGCCGCATCTGATCATGTTGCCGGACGGTAAACTTGTGAACGTCTACGGTCGCAGGATCGCGCAAGCCGGCTACGGCGAGTTCGCCTGTATTTCGGACGACGGCGGCAAGACTTGGGATGTCGCGAACGAGATCATGCTCCAACCTGCCTCCAACGGTGACCTCGGGTATCCGGCCTCGTGTCTACTGCCGGGGGGTGACATACTCACTGTCTATTACCAAAAACGCGCGCCTAAGGAGAAGACCGTTCTGATGGCCACACGCTGGCGTGTAACACGATAACCATCTCCCCACGATTCAACACACAACCAGACAAGACAAGGAGTGCAAGATGAGTGCGCCAAGCAAAGCGTGCGATATGCAGTCGGTTAAAGTCCGACACAGGGAAAGCCTAACCAGCACCCTGTTACCGAATGTGCAGACGGGGAGGCAACGAACCGGCTGAAGCCACAGGAAGG
>Ga0208461_1002472_pt1 | contig 15106 bp, 5 predicted proteins | sample AD_JPNTR4_MetaG_FD_184448 | JGI IMG/M metagenome (GOLD analysis project Ga0208461, IMG submission 184448) | Active sludge microbial communities of municipal wastewater-treating anaerobic digesters from Japan - AD_JPNTR4_MetaG (SPAdes) (version 2) | ecosystem: Engineered > Bioreactor > Anaerobic >... | reverse complement strand
TAGCTGCTTCAATCCAGCAAGCTATCATAGATCCTCTCATCAATAAAACTCTTACTTGGGCAAGACAAAACAAAATTAAAACCATATTATTAGCTGGAGGAGTTGCCGCTAATTCTGCCTTAAGAAGACAGTTAAGTGAAAAAGCTTCCGAATTAAATATCCATGTCTTTTACCCTTCTGTTTCACTTTGTATGGATAATGCCGCAATGGTGGGAGCAGCTGCCGTTCCTAAATTCCTCCATCAGCAGTTTTCCTCTCTGGATGTAAACGCTTTCTCTACCAAAGGAACCAGGAATTTATAAGAAGTCTTTCAGAAGATTATATAGAAAGGGCATATTATCCCTTGACATATTCATTAAATTTTTTTACAAGAAAATCCATAAAATTAACGGAATAGGGTCAGGACCTCAGTAATTTCCAACCCGTTCTATTCTCTGGAGGTTGATGTGATGGATGTATTTGAGCTTAGAGATAAGCTCATTGATGATTATAGTTCTTTTATTGACGGTTTTATACATATCAAAGACGATAATATCAAGAAATTGGTAGTGGAGGAGCTGAAGAATGGAATACTCTGGCCCAATCCCTTAATTCAGATTAATCCTTTTTTTACTGCTGGAGATTCTATAGATAAATTAATAGCGAATGGTATTCTTCATCCTGATTGTAGAAAAATATTCCGCTTAAAAACTGATATTAATGATTCTGACAAACCTATAGAGCTATTTAAGCATCAATCCGAAGCCATAAAACAGGCATCACATAATAATAACTATGTATTAACTACAGGTACGGGTTCAGGAAAAAGTCTCGCTTATATCATTCCGATAGTTAACTATATTCTTCAGAGCGGGAGTGGAAATGGTGTTAAAGCTATTATAGTCTATCCAATGAATGCTCTGGCAAATAGTCAGGAAAAAGAGCTGGAAAAATTCTTAAAGGATGGTTATAGTGAAACTAATAGACCTGTTACTTTCAAACGTTATACCGGTCAGGAATCAGATGCACAGAAAAAAGAAATTTGTGCCAATCCTCCAGATATTATACTTACCAACTATGTAATGTTGGAACTTATTCTCACTCGTCCTGATGAAAAACCTCTGGTAAAAGCCTGTAATAATCTTAAGTTTATAGTTCTGGATGAATTTCACACTTATCGTGGGAGACAGGGTGCTGATGTGGCAATGTTAATCCGTAGAACAAAAGAAGCCACTCATTCAAAAGATATAATATGCGTTGGCACCTCTGCTACAATGTCCAGTAGTCCTGGCTTGCTTTCACAAAAGCAAGAAGTTGCAGACATTTCTTCCTGCCTGTTTGGAAGTCCGGTTACTCCTGAAAATATAATAGTAGAATCACTGAAGCGGGTCACCAATGAATATGACTGGGATAATCCGTCCAAAGATGATGTAGATAAACTCAAGCAAGATGTAAATGCTATCTTGACTCTTTCTCAGATAGAATTTGAAGATTTGAAAAATAATCATCTCGCTTCTTGGATAGAATCAACCTTTGGCATTAGACCTGATGAGGACACAGGAACTTTAATTCGTTGTACACCAATCAGTATCTCTGGCAAAAATGGTGGAGCAGAAATCCTGCACAAATTGACAGGTATTGATATCACAACCTGCGTTAAAGCTATACAGAAAATGTTGCTTTTAGGTTATCAAACTCATAATCCAATTAATGACTTTCCTGTATTTTCTTTCCGTTTACATCAATTTATCAGTAGAGGTGATACAGTTTATTCTTCGCTTGATGATAAAGATAACAAATATTTAACTCTACAAAAACAACTCTTTGTCCCTCATAGTAATAATGAAAAGGTGCTACTCCCTCTCTCTTTTTGCAGATACTGTGGACAGGAATATTATATCGTTGATAGAATCTATGACCATAACCAGAAAAAATATTACTATGCCCCAAGAGAATTAAATGCTATATATACTGAAGTTGAAGGTGAACCAGGGTTTCTTTACGAACCCGAAGAAAATAAAAATATCATTGATCCACCTGCGGAATGGCTAGACCACAATGGTAAATTATTGCCCCAATATTCTAAAAATATGCCCCTAAAAATAAAAATTGGATTGGACGGCTATGAAGATAACCAGGGAAAAACTATGTTCTTTATTAAAAGTCCATTCCCCTTTTGTCCTGCCTGTGGGGTTTCATATACTGCCTATCAACGTAATGAACTACCAAAATTATCTGCTTTAAATACAGAAGGAAGAAGCACTTCTACCACGATTCTTTCCTTATCCGTAATCAGGCATCTGCGTAATATGGATATAGATAAGGAAGCAAAAAAACTGCTCAGTTTTACTGATAATCGTCAAGATGCCTCTCTTCAAGCAGGACATTTTAACGATTTTGTCCAGGTAGGAGTTTTGCGAGGTGGACTTTATAATGCTTTAAAAGAAGCAGAAAATGAAGGCATTAGATGTGAAACTCTCACTCAGAAAGTTTTCCAAAGTTTAAACCTGGATTTTTCAGAATATGCTTCCAATCCAGAGGTTAAAGAAGGTCCCAAAAGAGAAGCCACAGATAAAGCACTTCAAGATGTTTTAGGCTATTACCTTTTTAATGATTTAAGACGTGGCTGGAGAGTTAATGCTCCCAATCTGGAACAAACAGGCTTGTTAAAGATAGATTATGATAACCTGGAAGAACTAGCTCAGGATAATTGTATCTGGTCATCAGCTCATCCTATTTTAGCTAACGCAGATTGTTCTATCCGACTTAATATATTAAAGGTTCTTCTGGATTTTATGCGTAGGGCTCTGGCTATCAAGGTTGAATATTTAAACCCAAACTATCAGGACATTATTATTAAGCAAAGCTACCAATCATTAATACCTCCCTGGGGTTTTGATGAAAATATTAGAGTAAAGGATTTAACCTATTCTTCCCTGGTTTTTCCTCGTTCTCGCGAAGCCTCAGAAAGTCATGATAATATTTTCTTATCTCCTCAGAGTAGTTTTGGAAGATATCTCCGTCGTTATCCTACTTTTAAGAATAATAATATTATCAGTTCGGCTGATATTCAGAAAATTATTGATGACCTCCTTAAGGGCTTAACCAGTTATGATATTATTGAAAAAGTTAAAGATGACAAATCCTGTTCTGGTGGCTATCAATTGAAAGCAAGAGCCATTATCTGGAAGAAAGGAAATGAAATTTCAGGATATTATGACCCCCTCCAACAACCTTCAGAATCATCAGCAGGACAGCCGGTAAATAAGTTCTTCCAGGATTTTTATAAGACTATCGCTTTATCCATAAAAGGATTGGAAGCGCATGAACATACTGCTCAGGTTCCCTATGAAATTCGTGAATCCAGAGAAGAAGATTTCAGAAAGGGAGATTTACCTATTCTTTACTGTTCTCCTACTATGGAATTAGGCATTGATATTGCTCAATTAAATGTCGTGAATATGAGAAATATACCTCCCACTTCTGCAAATTATGCGCAAAGAAGTGGAAGAGCGGGAAGAAATGGGCAGCCTGCTTTAATCTTCACCTATTGCTCCACTGGAAGTCCACACGATCAGTATTTCTTCAAAAGACCCTCTAAAATGGTTTCTGGTGTGGTTTCTACTCCTCAGATTGACCTTGCTAATGAGCATTTGATTCGTTCTCATATGAATGCTATCTGGTTGGCAGAATCTCATCTGAGTTTAGGCAGCTCCTTAGGTGATATCATTGAGGCATCGTCTGAAAATCCTAAGCTGAAACTTAAACCTTCCGTTTTAGAGACTCTTGAGAATAAAGAAATCCGCGAGAGAGCATTCAAAGAAGCGGAAAAAGTTCTCGCTACTATTACTGATTATTTAAAAGATTCCATCTGGTATAATCCAGACTGGTTACTGGAAGTTTTTAACCAGCTTCCTCAACAATTTGAAGATGCCTGTGAACGCTGGAGAAGTCTATACAAAGCTGCCTTAAGTCAACAGATGATTCAAAATAAAATCATACTTGACTCCAGTCGTTCTCCTAAAGACAAAAAGAAGGCGGAAGCATTAAGAAAAGAAGCGGAAACACAACTTGCTCTACTAAATTCAAAGGAAGGTGCTTTTCATTCTGATTTTTATAGTTATCGTTATTTTGCCAGTGAAGGTTTTCTGCCAGGATATAATTTCCCTCGTTTACCTATATCTGCTTTTATTCCTGGAAGAATGCTTAAAGATAGTAAAGATGAATATCTCTCACGACCAAGATTTCTGGCTATAACAGAGTTTGGACCGCGTGCTTTCATATATCATGAAGGCTCACGATATATGATTAATCAAGTTATTATGCCTCCACTGGATAAAAAAAATAATATCGTTACTCAAGAAATAAAAATCTGCCCCTCTTGCGGATATCTCAATCAAAATAAACTGGACAGTGTATGCAATAATTGCAATGAACCTTTGGGCGCACCTCTTACCAATCTTTTTCGTTTACAAAATGTCCAGGCTATAAGAAGAGATAAGATTAACTGCGATGAAGAAGAGCGCTTAAGACTTGGCTTTGATATTAGAACCACCATGTGCTTTGCTATAAAACAGGGAAAAACTGCCTGCTCTAAAGCTGAAATAAAACTCAATGACAAAACTTTGGCAAAACTAACTTATGGAGATTCCGCTTATATCTGGCGAATTAATATGGGCTACAAAAAAAAGAAAAAGAAAGAATCGGAAGGTTTCTGGTTAGATGTAGAACGTGGTTACTGGAAAAAATCTCAAGATATTCCTGATGATTATGAGGATGATTCACCCACCAGTAAAAATGTTAAATTAGTTGTACCTTATGTTAGTGACACCAAAAATTGTTTACTTTTTGAACCTATTGAACTTATTGAATCTGATTCCCCTAACTATGAATCTATTATGGCTTCACTACAAGCTGCTTTAAAAACCGCTATTCAACAAGTTTTTGAACTGGAAGATGATGAACTGGCGGCTGAACCTCTTCCCTCCAAAAATGAACGCCGTTCTATTCTTCTTTATGAAGCCTCTGAAGGAGGTGCTGGTGTCTTGAAACAGATTATGGACAAGGAAAAATTCCACGAAGTTATTAAAGCTGCCGTAGAACTTTGTCATTTTGACAGCACCACTTTTGAAGATTTGAAAAGAGCACCCCAATCTGATGAAGATTGTGAAGCTGCCTGTTATGACTGTCTTTTAAGCTACACAAATCAAATTGACCATAGAATTATCAATCGTAAAATCATTATCAACATACTTAAAGATCTCTACCATTCAGAATTATCTATCTCTTCCACTTTCCTTTCCCGAAAAGAGCAATTTCTTCAGCTTAAGAATATGTGTGATTCCAAATTAGAATTAAAGTGGTTAAATTTTATCTATGAAAATGGTTATAATCTTCCCACTAATGCACAAGCCTTAATTGAACAAGCTGATACCAGACCAGATTTTATTTATCAGGATAAATATGTGGCTATTTTCATTGATGGACCCGTGCATAATGAAGCAGATATTAAAGCTAAAGATACGGAAATTAATACCAAATTAGATGAATTGGGCTGGCAAGAAATTAGATTCCGATACGATGACGACTGGCAAACTATCTTAGCTAAATATCCTGGCGTTTTTGGTGCAGGAAATAAAAATGAACTGTCCACCCCTTAATTTTTATCATATCTACAAAAAGCCACTTTTTATGGATGTTACAAAGATAGGTATAAAAATCATCATTCCCTTACCTGTCTTTCTTATACAGGAAATATAAATATGTCATAATTGTTTAGCTTCTTTCTTTTCTAAATTTATTAATTAAATAAACAGGAAATTTTTATGGATACTAATATAGCTCATCATTTATCTGAAAATTCTTATCATTACCCTGTAGGTTCTTTAATCTACGCTCGAGGACGGGAATGGATTGTCCAGCCTGATTCCACCAATGAATTGCTAATCGTTAAACCTATCGGAGGCAGTGATGAAGAGATAACAGGAATTTTGACTGCTCTGGAAGAAATAAGACCTGCTTCTTTTAAATTACCAGAACCTTCTCAAATGGGAGATTATCTTTCCTGTAAACTTCTGCGGGAAGCTTTGCGTCTGGGATTTAGAAATAGTGCTGGTCCCTTTAGAAGTTTTGGAAGATTGGCAGTAGAACCGCGTCCCTATCAATTGGTTCCTTTAATTATGGCTTTAAAATTAAATCCTGTGCGTCTCTTGATTGCAGATGATGTAGGTGTGGGTAAGACCATTGAAGCCTGTTTAATAGCACGAGAGCTCTTAGATAGAGGTGAAATTTCCAGATTCTGTGTGTTATGTCCTCCGCATTTAGCCGAACAATGGCAAATGGAACTGAGCACAAAGTTTAATCTGGAAGCAGAATTAGTTCTTTCAAACACCATTAAAAAACTGGAAAATAGGTGCAAATCTTCTGAATCCGTCTTTGAGACTTTTCCTTACACTGTCGTTTCTATAGATTATATCAAAAGTGACAGTCATAAAGCGGAGTTTTTGCGAACAGCACCTGAATTAATCATTGTAGATGAAGCTCATACTGCCAGTTCTGATCCTCTAATCAGCAGTCGCAAACATCAGCGTTATGAATTAGTTAAAAAGCTCAGTGAAGATTTAAATCGTCATCTTATTTTCGTTACCGCAACTCCTCATTCTGGCAATGAACAAGCTTTCAAATCTCTACTGGCTATGCTAAATAAGGAGATAGAATATTTCCCTTTAGATTTTACTGCTCCTCAAAATGAAAAATATCGTAAAGTCATAGCCCAGCATTTTATTCAAAGACGTCGTGACGATATTAAAAACTATTTGGCAGAAATAACCGTTTTCCCAGAATCCATATCAGAAGACCAGTGTTATGAATTATCTGAACCTTATAAGAAACTCTTTGATAAAGCTTTAAATTATGCGCGGGAAATGGTTAAAGATGAAAATGTAGACCAATTTCATCGTCGGGTGAGATGGTGGTCTGCCTTATCTTTACTTCGTGCTTTAGCCTCCAGTCCTGCTGCTGCTAAAAATACTATGCTTAATCGCAGTCCTTTATCTCAATTGGAAGAAGATGTAAATGCTGCGGATGAGATTGCTCTTCGCACTATATTAGATACTATGGATTTTGATGCCACTGAAGCTACTGATATTTTACCGGGAAGCGATATCAGTGAAAATACTGATGATTCCAGTCATAGAAAACTTTTGCAAATGGCAAAAGAAGCGGAAAGCTTATTCGGTGATAACGATTATAAATTACTTTGTATTTTGGACCCCATCAAAAAATTACTGAAAGATGGTTATAGTCCTATCATTTTTTGCCGTTTTATTGAAACTGCAAATTATCTAACCGAACAGCTGAAAGAAAGATTAGATATACCAGACTTAAATATCGTTTCTGTTACAGGTTTATTACCTCCTAAAGAACGGGAAATGAGAATTAATGAACTATCCAAATGTGAAAAAAGAATCCTGGTTTGCACCGATTGTCTTTCTGAAGGAATTAATCTTCAAGACCATTTCAATGCCGTGATTCATTATGACCTGAGCTGGAATCCTACCCGTCATGAACAGAGAGAAGGTAGAGTAGACCGTTTTGGTCAACCCAGTAAAGTGGTTAAACTTATAACCTATTTTGGGATAGATAATCAAATTGATGGCATCGTGCTGGATGTACTCATCCGAAAACATCGTCAGATTAAAGCCAGTCTTGGTGTTTCAGTTCCTATTCCTACCGATGTAGATAAAGTTATAGAAGCCATCTTTGAAGGGTTGTTATTAAAAGAAAAAGCAGGCTCTCCTGAGCAATTACTTATTGAAGGATTCAATGACATAGTCTCGGATGATATTCAGAATCTGCATAAAGATTGGGAAAAAGCTTCAGAACGAGAAAAGGAAAGCAGGTCTCTTTTCGCTCAATCCACTATTAAGGTAGAGGAAATTGCTAAAGAATTAAATAGCATCAGAGAATCCATTGGTACATCTCAAAACATTAAAGAATTCTTGAAGTTCTCTTTAATACTTTATGATGCCATTATCAAGGAGGAGAATGAAAATTACCTTCGTTTTGACCTGAGTTCCGTTAATCAAATTGTTAAAGAAAACTGCAATATCCGTGAAAATGACCTCAAAATCGCTTTCCAGTTACCTATCCAGCAAAATGAGATTTATGTAACCAGAACCCATCCTATTGTGGAAGGTTTATCCAACCTATTAATTACCTCTGCTATAGATGATAATAATCGTTTTGCCGTTGCTAAAAGGTGTGGCGTTTTTAGAACCTCTGCTATTCAGACAAAAACAGTTTTATTGCTCCTCCGTTATAGGTTTCATCTAATCCAGTATTACGAAAATCAGATTCATCGCTCTCTGGTGGAAGATTCTCAGATTTTAGCTTTTACCGGACCTCTGGAAGAACCTCATTGGCTAAATGAACAGGAATTCAGCATATTGCTTGATTCCAGACCCACAGCTAATGTTCTTGGGGAAATAGCTTATGACCAAATCAATAAGATTCTTGAAAAATATCCTATAATCCAACCTCGTTTAGAAGAATTTGCCAAAAACCGTGCCCAAGAGCTCTTGGAATCACATCTAAGAGTACGTAATGCTGCCTTGTTTAAAGCTAAAGAAAATCCACAAATAGAACCTATTCAACCTCCAGATTTACTCGGTATCTATGTTTATTTACCTCAAATTGGAGTCATAATATGAGACTTTTCATCTTAAATTTGGTTAAACCTTTAGAAAAGTTTAATAATTATGCTTTCTCGCCTTTGAAAACCAGGGGTCTTTATGCCTAAAAATAATACTATGTTTTCTGCTATAAAAATTGAGGGTGGTTTATTCTCTCAGGACCTATTACAAAGTTTTATTACTGATTCTTCTCCGGAAGGTCTAAACCCTGAATCGTTCCATTTAAAACCTCGGGAACGCTTAAATGAAGCTGCCAATAGAGCCTATAGTAATCTGATAGGATACTGGACTAATTTCCAAGAAAGCATCAAAAAACTTCCGGAAGAAGCTATTGGAACGACGGAAACTCGTGAACGCTGGTTATTGCCTCTTTTTCAAGAACTTGGCTATGGAAGATTACAACCACAAAAATCTGTGGAAATTGAAGGCAAATTATATCCTATCAGTCATCAAGCTAACGAACCTGTTGCCGTTCACTTGGTAAGTTATAAATGGAGTCTGGATAAACGTAATCCTTACGGTAAAACTGAAACAAGATTATCTCCTCATTCTTTAATGCAAGAATTTCTCAATCGGAGTGAAAACTTTCTCTGGGGTTTCCTTTCTAATGGCTATCAATTCCGAATCTTAAGAGATAATGTTTCTTTCTCACGGATTTCTTACATAGAATTTGACCTTCAAACTATTATGGAACACGACCTCTACGATGAATTCTTTATTTTCTGGATATTATGTCATCAATCCAGGGTGGAAGTGAAAACTGCGGAAGATGGCAGTCCTCTTTTAGAAAGTTGCTGGCTGGAAAAATGGTATAATATCTCTTATAATGAAGGTGTTCGCATCCGGGATAATCTTAGAGATAATGTTAAAGCCGCTATAGAAGGTCTGGGAACAGGATTTCTTGCTCATCCCAATAATTTTGCACTGAAAAATAAACTTCAAAGTGGCTCCCTTTCTGTGGAGAATTTCTATCATCAACTACTTATTATGGTATATCGTTTACTTTTCCTCTTTGTGGCAGAGGAAAGAAATTTACTCCTGGCAGAAGATATTCCGGAAGAAAAAAGAAAGATTTATTATGATTACTATTCCAGCACTCGTATAAGAAATCTGGCTCTGCATAAATATGGAACTCACCATCCAGACTTGTGGATTCAATTAAAACTGGTCTTTAATTATCTTTATTCAGGAAATGAAGTTTTAGGACTGCCTGCTCTCGGTTCTTTTCTCTTTAATCCAGATTCCACGGTTGATTTAAATGATTGTGACCTCAGCAATAAAGATTTACTTTCTATCTTCCGTAATTTCTGCTATACCACTAAAAATAAGGTTTTGGAAATGGTATCTTTCCGTAATATGGGTTCTGAAGAATTGGGCAGTGTTTATGAATCTTTTCTGGAAATGCACCCTGAAATTAATTTAGATGCTCCTTCTTTCAATTTGGATATCGTCATCGGTTCTGAAAGGAAAACTACAGGAAGTTTTTACACTCCTCCTTCTTTGGTAAATTCACTTTTGGATACAGCTTTAAATCCAGTGATAGATAAAACTTTAAGTAGTACTAAGGATAATCCAGAAGAAGCTCTACTCTCTCTCAAAATTTGTGACCCTGCCTGTGGAAGTGGTCATTTTCTAATAGCTGCAGCTCATCGTCTGGCAAAAAGACTTGCTACGGTTCGTACCGGGGAAGAAGAACCTTCTCCCGAAAAAGTCAGAATAGCACTTAGAGATGTTATAGGAAATTGTATCTACGGGGTAGACATTAATCCTCTGGCAGTAGAACTATGCAAAATATCTCTTTGGATGGAATCTCTGCAACCAGGAAAAACTCTTAACTTTCTTGACCACCATATTCAATGCGGAAACTCCATTTTAGGTTGCACCACAGAAGAATTAAGGGCGGGAATACCAGATGTGGCTTTTACACCTTTAAGCGGTGATGACCCTCAATATTGTACCTATCTGAAAAAGCGAAATAAAGAGGAAAGAGAAGCGGGAATTATAGATTTTATCAATCTGAAACAAATTATGTTTGAACCCATTAGCGACTTTGCTAATCAATTTAGAGAAGTAGATAAAATTGAAGACGACAACTTAAACGGTCAACTTAAAAAAGAAGAATCCTATAAATCCTTAAAAGAATCACAAGAGTATAAACATATTGAACTTATTTTTAATGCCTGGTGTGCAGCCTTTGCCTGGAAAAAAGTTAAAGACGAAAACCTTCCACCTTTAACTCATTCCGTTTTTGAAGCCATAATTAAATATCCACCAGAAAAGATTAATCCCGCTATTGTAGAAGAAATTAATCGCCTCGCTAAGGAATATAAATTCTTTCATTGGCATCTCGCTTTCCCTGATGTTTTTGAAAAAGATAGCAAAAATCTAAAATTTAATTTTTATCAACTTATCCAGGATTCTCAAAATAATCAAAAAAATGGAATCAAGGAAGACCTTACAGAATTTTTAATAGATAATGAAGATGATAAAAATCTTCGTTCTGGATTTGACTGTGTTCTGGAAAATCCACCCTGGGAACGTGTAAAACTGCAAGAAAAAGAATTTTTTGCAAAAAAAAATGAAGATATAACAAATGCACTTAATGCATCAATCAGGAAAAAATATATAGAAGATTTAATTACCAAGGAATCTTTATTATATCAGACTTTTTTGAATGAAAAGAGAAAATCTGAAGTGACTTCTCTTATGATTAGAGAAAGTAAGATGTTCCCTTTGTGCGGAAAAGGAGATGTTAATACCTATGCTATTTTTGCTGAACTTAATTTAAAACTTTTAAACGAAAAAGGTAGATGTGGATGTATTGTACCTACTGGAATTGCTACCGATTTTAGCACTAAAGAATTTTTTCAAACTTTAACAAAAAATAAATTACTAATTAGTCTCTATGACTTTGATAATAAGAATAAACTTTTCCCTAATATCGCTAGTGTATATAGATTTTGCCTTTTGACTTTTAGCTCTATTGAGTCTAAAGAAAATGATAGTGTGGATTTTGTATTTTTTGCCCATTCTGATTCTGATTTGAAGAATATTGAAAAACATTTTAAACTTACTTCTGAAGATATTAGATTGCTTAATCCTAATACCTTAACCTGTCCTGTTTTTCCTTCTAAAAAGGATGCTGAACTTGCGAAATTAATCTATAAAAAAATTCCTGTATTGATCAATGAAGGTAGTAAGGAAAAAGGAAATCCCTGGAAAATATCCCTTTTCTCTATGTTTCATATGGCAAACGATTCTCATCTCTTTAAAACCAAAAACCAATTAGAAGAAAATGGATTTATAAGAAAGGGAAATCACTTCTATAACGAAACTCAGTATTATCTTCCCCTTTATGAAGCAAAAATGATTCATCAATTTAATCATCGTTTTGGAGATTTTGAAAATTTACCTTCAAATTCTAAATCCACCAATTTACCAGAAAATCCTATTGCTAAACTTCAAAACCCATTTTACGAACCTATGCCAAGATACTGGGTTTCCAGACAAGAAGTAGAAAAAATTATAAATTCTAATATCTCATTTTTTTTAGGATTTAGAGATATTGCTAGGGCAACTGATGAACGAACTTTTATTAGTACAATTATTCCTTATGCTGCTGTAGGGCATAACATGCAATTATTTTTAACTGATATAACAGCTGTTGATGCTTGCAAATTTATATCTTGTTTAAATAGTTATATATTTGATTATATAGCTCGCCTAAAAGTAGGTGGGTTACATTTAAGCTTTTATCTTGTTAAACAGCTTCCAGTATTACCTCCTTCAACTTATGAAACTGAAGAATTTTCTTTAATAGGAAATTCTCTAATAAACAGTGTCCTGGAACTGGTATATACTTCTTACAGTCTAAAACCTTTTGCAAAGGATTGTGGATATGATGGACCTCCCTTTATATGGGATGCGGAAAGAAGGTTTGAAATACGCTGTGAACTGGATGCTCTCTACTTTCATCTATATTTAGGTAACAAAGAAGAATGGATAACATCTAACCAGAAACCTCAATTGGGATTTTCCTTAGATTACATCTCTCCCCTTTTAAAATATTTTCCTACTCCGCGTAATGCCGTTGAATATGTCCTGGATACCTTTCCTATTGTAAAAAAGAACGAAGAAAAAAAATTTGGAGAATCTCGCACTAAACGCCGTATCCTGGAGATATATGACGAAATGACAGAATGTCTTAATCGCCATATTAAATATCAAAGTCCTCTAAATAATCCTCCAGGTCCACCTTGTGATTCTCAAGGAAATTTTATTCCCTTTAATAATTGGAACCGGGAAAATTACCCCTCTCACATACATCTTCCCCAATGATTATACAGGATTGCCCTACATCTCATATAGCTTTTTCCGATGAAGCTTATTGGAATATAAGAAGATATAGAGCTATTGCCTTAATTACCTCCTCTTATGAGGACTATAAAATTTTATCTGCTGAATTAGAGAATATTGTTCAATCTTGTCATATAAGCGAACTTAAATGGAAAAATGTATCAGTAAAAACAGGTTTAAAAGTTATTAATTTTGTCTTTACTCATTTAGATGCACTTAGAATTGATGTCTTAATTTATGATATTGAAGACAGCAGGCATAAAAATGTTAAAAATAGAGACGAAGCTCAAAATTTACAAAGGCTCTATTATCATCTTCTACATTTTGTCCTGAAAAATTGCTGGCAAAACGATGCAACTTGGAATTGGTATCCTGATGAACACAATTGTATTGAATGGGTTGAATTATATAAATTTTTAAGTTCTTCAAGCTGGAGTTCAGACCTCATTTTTTTTAATATGAACAATCCTGTATCTTTCTATAATTATTATAAGATAAATGATATTTTACCATGTAAATCTGATGAACATCCTTTTATTCAATTAGCAGATTTTTTTGCAGGAATAGCTGCTTATTCATATAATTCATTTGATAAAATAAAAATAATAAATGATGAGAATGCAAAGCAAATTGATAAATCTGATAATCTAAATTCATTACAAATATCTAATAATGATAAAAAAAGGATTCAATTAGCATTAACTATATTTAATAACTCAAAAAAATTGAAATTACAAATATCCTTATTTCAAACAAAAGGATTTAAATCTCATCTTCGTAAATCACCATTAAATTTTTGGTTATATAAACCTCAATCTGATAAAGATAAAGCTCCTACAAAATACCATTAAGATATATTAAAACATAAAGCCAATAATTCTATTTACCTATCTTTATCTATTTATAAACTCTTTGTGCCTTAAACCTATCAAGTGTTAATCACTCGTTAATCAAGTCTTAATTAATTAACGCTTGATAAACGCTTGATTAAGAAATGACATAAAGGAAGAAACAAGGGATTAATTTCATTGTATTAGGAGCTAATTTATTTTTTTGATAGTGTCCATTGCTTGATTTTCTCTCTCATCTCTTTGGTAAATTTGTTAAGAGGTAGGACAATGTCCTCATTGTCCTAAGCCTCGTCAGAGGCTTGCTCTTTTTGCTATAAGATAACTTTAAAAGGTCAAAGATAAAATCAGTATCCTGTCTTAAAATAACAAATCATAAAAGAAAGCAATGCCCTATTGAGTTTTTGTAGTTATATACATCTACGACCCATTATAATAACTTTTTTCTGAATAAAAATGATTTCAAGACCCTTAGGAGCTTGAGCGGATGAGGAAATCCACGCATCTGGAAAATGTCATTCCTATATTTATAGAGAGACCATAAATAAATCTGTGGTCTCGTAAATATATACTTCTTAAGGAGAGTAAAAATGGATGAGAACATTATCAGAAATCTAGCAAAAGAACTGGCTAACAAAGTCAATAGTTTGCTGGGAATGCCACCACCAGAAGAAGAGAGAGAGGAACTCTTCTTTGAAATGGTGATATTAATGTTGATGGATCTCCTTTTCAATCAATTCGGATTCCAGATTGAAACGGAAAACTTGTGATTTAACCCGTCAGAAATGCAATTATATGCATTCCTGCAAGTAAAGAAAAGGCTCAGATATTATATCTGAGCCTTTTTTTATTTGGTCACAAAGATAATCTATAAAAAGCAAGTATAACCTCCAAAATTTGGATTATTTTCCTATAAATTAAGGGTGCTTTCATATAGACAAAGAAAAAAGAAGATATGAGTGATAAGTAATTTTTATTAACTCATAGTAAGATAGATGGTTAAGAATATTATAAATTGATTTAGGGGTCAATATTGAAAATAGCTGATTATTTTTCTTGACAGTATAGTGTAAATATAATTTACAACTCTAATGTAAATGCTTCTTTTAAAACAGAGGTAAAAAATATGACGGAAGGTTTAACACAACAGCTACATAATTATATAAGTCAGCGCTTTTCGCTGTCAAAGGTCTTGAACCTTTTACTGGACAAGTCACATAGCCATTTGAT
>Ga0208461_1002468_pt1 | contig 15132 bp, 13 predicted proteins | sample AD_JPNTR4_MetaG_FD_184448 | JGI IMG/M metagenome (GOLD analysis project Ga0208461, IMG submission 184448) | Active sludge microbial communities of municipal wastewater-treating anaerobic digesters from Japan - AD_JPNTR4_MetaG (SPAdes) (version 2) | ecosystem: Engineered > Bioreactor > Anaerobic... | reverse complement strand
ATAGAGCATCTGGCTGCTTTTTTATTCACCAAACATAATTGGCTATCAAAGATATGCTATATATACGAGAAAATTTTCGGGCTGAGAGGATTTGAACCTCCGACATCTTGGTCCCGAACCAAGCGCGACTGTTCTATGCGTTTACAACGCTTTCTATTGATTATTATAATACCCTGAGTTAGGCAAATTGCCATTATATAGAATCTTCTACCAAATTATTATTAACAAAATTTCCTTAGACCTCTGCTTTATCCAGGATAGTACGGTTTTCTTGGCTCGCTATATACCCGGATAATGGCAATTGGCTAGATTCTCGCACTACAAGTTCAGGAATAATCAAATGGCTACAGGTTTTCTTAGTCACGCCATTTACCATAGTTAGTATTTCTTTTGCAGCAATAGTACCAATGGAACTACAAGATTGCGAGATTGTGGTTAGAGGCACTCGGCATAAACTAGCCAATTTAATGTTATCGTATCCTATGATTGACACCTGTTCAGGAATTTCAAGTTTTAGCTCATAAAGACGATTTATAATACCAATAGCGACATTGTCATTAGTTACGAACAAAGTGGATTTTAATTCTCTTAATTTACAATCAGATAGCAGCTTTGGTACTAGATCATATCCTTCTTCAAGTGTGTTTATTCCCTTAAAATGCTTTATAGGAATAGAGCTAGAAATTTTATTATTAAAGCCTTTAACTCTATCCTGCATGCTTTGGTCATCAAAACCGGTTATTAGGATAATCTGATCTTGTCGGCAAGAATTTATATATTCTGCTGCCAGCTCTCCACCTTTAGTATTGTCACAAGTAACATATGAAACTGAATTATCATCAGGGATACAGTTCATAACGATGAAAGGAATTTCAGAGCGTTTTAAAATTTCAATAGATTGAGAATCTGGACGAACTGGTGCAAGTAGTACCCCATCTACCCTATTACTAATCAAAGATCTTACCAATTCTATTTCTCGCTTGTAGATCCATCTTGAACTGCTGATTTGCATAGAGTAATTATTATGACTCAATACTTTATCAATCCCTTCTGCAATTTCAATAAAGAAAAAGTTTGCCAATTCATCAATGATTATTCCTATCATGTTGGTAGGGGAACCATTGAGTCCTCTAGCTAAACGATTTGGAATATAAGAATATTTATCCATTAATTGCAATATTCGATCGCGCGTGGGTTTACTAACAATTTGAGGATCAGTAAGAACTCGCGATACTGTTGCTTTTGAGACTCCCGCCTCTTTTGCAATATCCATAATTGTTATGTTCTTCATTTTCATTCAGCCTTCTAGACAATTTTTCTATTCAATCTAATGCGCTTATATTTCAAAGGATATTCTATAATATAATCTAAAATATGTCTTCGAGATATTTCTGATCGAATGCATCTTATTCATAACCTCAAGTGAATTGAAAATTGTCTAGAGGGTGTACGGCAATTTGTGCAAAATCTTTCTTGACATCTAAATAAGGAGAGCATATAATCTTGATGTAACCGGTTTCATAGATCTAGGATAATATAGCTCTTAGACAAGAGCTAATATGGCTTCAATATAGGAGGTCTTTATGAAAACGAGAGGAATATCGCTGATTCTCTCGATATTTCTTCTGACAGAAGGGATTTTTTTTGAAACACCTAGGGTAGAGGCAGCTCCTGCTCCTAAAGAGGTTACCCTTACTATTTATGCTAAAGCCTATACATTTGCTCAGGATGCTCCATGGGTGCTAGCAGAGGCCGAATTACGAAGGCGTCATCCAGACATCAATTTCAAGTTTATAGAAGAAGGCTTCGGAACTGAATTAAGACCACAATTCCTAACATCAGCTGCTGGTGGAAGTCCTCCCGATATCATGATGACTGATATTATATGGTTAGGAGAATTTGTTGAAAACAATTTGTTGCTAGATGTTACCGATAGAGTTGCCAAATGGCCTGAGTGGAGCGATGTTGTAGATACATATCGGGAAGCGACAAAGTGGAAGGGTAGAGTATATGGCACTTGGCTCAACACAGATGTCAGAGTCCTTGTATACAATAAGGACCTGTTCAAAGCTTCAGGTCTGGATCCCAATAAACCACCAAAAACATGGGATGAGCTGAAAGTCATGGCCAAAAAGGCTACCAATCCTCCCCAATATTATGGATTTGGATTCCCAGCGACCCTAGAAGATGAAGGACCGATGAAATTCTACACTAATCTCTATAGCCTTGGTGGAAAAATTCTTAATGATGATAACACAAAAGCTGCTTTTAACTCTCCTGAAGGCGTAGCTGCATTAGAAGCGTTGATTGATCTGGTAAAAATAGGAGTAACACCCACTAGCATTGTCAGTGGAAGTTATAATGATATCGATAAGGGCGTTTTCCAAGGAAAATTTGCAATGGGTACAATGACGAAAGCTTATGGACTGGCAAAGGATCTTATCCCTGGACTAACACCTGAAATCTACAAAGAGAAATTCGGAGTTGCTCCAGTACCTTATGCTCCTAATGGTGTCCCTTCAACTATGTCTGGTGGATATTTGCTTACTATTCCTAAGGCTTCGAAGAATCATGACCTGGCATGGGAATTGATTACCATTGCAGCTTGTGCAGATATCCAGTTCAAGTATACTTCAGCCCGCGGTTATGTACCGACTTTCAAATCTCTAATGAGTCGGGGTGATGATTATGCCTCTGTAGATCCTTACTTCTCGATTATTCTTGCTCAATTGCCATATGCGCATTTCCGTCCTCCTGTTCCTAAATGGACCGAGATTTCTTCAGAAATTCAAAAAGCCCTCCAAGCTTGTGTTCTTGGAAAAATGACTCCAAAACAGGCCTTGGATCTTGCTGCTGCGAATGTAAACGAGATCCTTTCAGAATAAGCTACACGAGCTGGGACTATGGAATGCCCCTTTTCGATTTATATTGGGAAAGGGGCATATTTTATAAATGAAGATTATTTGAAATTGAAAGAAAGATTATGAAGCATAGGAACGATATAATAAGAGGATATCTTTTTATTGCCCCTGTCTTGATACTTCTTTTAGCCTTTTCTCTTTATCCATTGCTATGCACTATATATTATAGCTTTTTTGATCTAAAGCTGGCATCAATAAATACACTAAAGTTTGTAGGGTGGAAAAATTATTCTAAATTGTTCACTAGAACATCTCCAAAGTTTTTCTCACAAATACTACCAGCTACTTTTATCTATGTTACAGGCTCAATTGTTGGTCAAATCGGATTTGGCCTATTGTTAGCATTACTGCTTCATCAAAAGTTTGTTAAGGGCCGTGAAGTGTTTCGTGCAATTATCATATTGCCATGGGTAGTGAGTTCGATCATCATCGCAATTTCATGGAGATTCATGTATGAGCCGCGACTTGGAATAATAAACCATATTCTTTTGCTATTGGGTATAAATAATCCTCCAAGTTGGCTGAATGATGAAAAGCTAGTAATGCCTTGTTTAATAGTTGCCAATATCTGGCACGGAATGCCATTCAGCTTCATTATTCAGACTTCAGGTTTGCAGAGTATTTCAGAAGACGTAATTGAGGCTGCTACGGTAGATGGAGCAACAGGTTTCCAAAGATTAAGATACATCACTTTGCCATTGGTAAGACAATTTCTTGTGCTTAATCTCATATTGACCAGCATGAACACCATTAATTCATTCGATCTTATTTATGCCATGACCAATGGAGGACCATTGTATATAACAGAAGTCATTTCAGTCTATATGTATCATAGAGCGTTCAATTTTGGGTATCTTGGGGAAGGTTCTGCAATTTCTACAATTATTTTTCTAATTAATTTAGTACTTACAATTTTCTATATGCAGATCAATAAAAATGGGCAAAGACAGGAATGATTATGAGAAAGAACATTTCATTTGCTAAGATTATGACATACCTATTTATTCTTATTTGGATAATATTTACTATTGGCCCGCTATATTGGTTGCTCAGTTGTACTTTCAAACCCACAGCTGAAGCGCTCGGTTATCCTCCAACTTTCTTTCCTAAGAATCCAACCCTCAATAATTTTAGAATTTTATTTACTTCTTCTAGATTCAATTTTCATTCATATGGCCACAGCTTGATCATAAGCCTTGGAGCGATGCTCATTAGTACTACTGTGGCTGTATTTGCTGGTTATGGCCTCTCTAGGATCGTCTTTAAAGGTAGAAATTTTGTGATGACTGCAATCCTGTTATTCCAAATGATCCCTATCCTAGCTACTTTGATTCCGCTCTATCGCATATATTCGCTATATGGTCTTTACAATACACATCTAGGACTAATGCTTATCTATGCAACTCAGACTGCTCCAATGAATACATGGTTGCTGAAAGGCTATTTTGATACAATCCCTTATGCTATTGAGGAAGCTGCACAGATTGATGGATTATCTAGAACCCAATCATTATTAAGAATCGCATTGCCAATCGCTGCTCCAGGGCTATCCGCTTCCGCCATATTCGCATTTTTCCGAGCATGGAATGAATATATGGTAGCGATGACTATGACTAGCACAGTGCGTCCCTATACAGTCGAATTGTACCGATTCATAGGAGAACATGGAGATGTAGACTGGAGTCTTTTGGGAACTGCGGCTTTCATAGCGGTATTGCCTGTGTTCATCCTCTTCTCATTCTTCCAGAAGTACTTCATTATCGGACTTTCAGGTGGTGCAATCAAATCTTGATATCATACAATATTTTTTAGGAAACAAAATAGGATGATCTTTCAGAATTCAAATCAAGCTAAAGATATTTCAGTTGCAGTCATCGGAGACATATGTCTTGATGTCCTATATCGAGCAAAACTGAGTAATGAAATATCTATAGAAACTGGCCTGCCTGTATACCATGTAAAAGAGTTTTCATTTGCTCCAGGCGGAGCTGCAAATATAGCATTTCTTTGTAAGCGCTTAGGAATCGAAAATGTCGACTTATTTGGGATTGTCGGAGAAGATGTATATGGTGAGAAACTTATCAACATTCTAGAGGGAGAAAATGTAGGAACTGATGCTATCTTGATGCAATCGGCTGGATGGTCTACCTATGTATATCATAAATTCTATATAGAATCGGAAGAACAATCTCGTTTCGATATTGGCTCAAACAATGCTATTAATGATGATTTGATCGACCAATTGCTAGGCCTTCTAAAAGAGCGTCTTTCTAAATATAGCTGTATCTTAATCAACCAGCAGGTTCCTAATGGCATCCATTCACCCAAGTTTATTGAAGAGCTTCGTGCGCTCATGGACATAACATCTGCAAAAGTCCAATGGATAACAGATATCAGAATGCCTCAAGATCTATATCCGAAATCGATTCATAAAATGAATATCAATGAAGCTCGACAATTGGCTAATACGCTTGGATTCTTTGCAAAATCATATGAATCAACAGAGACACTTAGTAAAGCATTTGCTAACTATTGGAAGGAAAAGGTAATCATCACTCTTGGAGAAAACGGAGCTATTGGTTCAGATGAGAACAATATCTTTATCGAGCCGGGATTGCATATCATTGAGGATGTTGATCCTGTAGGCGCAGGGGATGCCTTCCTAGCCGGTGTTGCCTATGCTGCTGGATCTGGTCTATCTTTGCCGGAAATGCTTAAATTTGGCAATTTAACAGCAGGGGTTTTTATTCAAAAAAGGCGTTTCCCTAACGGTGTTTCATTGGATTCTGTAAAAATGCTCAATTCTGATATCGACTATCGCTATAATCATGAATTAGCTTCTGATATACGCTTGGCTTCATATATTCCTGATACCGAAATTGAAGTGGTTTGCAATAAGCCTTTGAGTACAAAAAAAGGAAGATATCCGAAGGTTGCAGTTTTTGATCTTGATGGAACTGTCTCAACATTGAGAGAGGGCTGGGACAGGATCATGCTACAGTGCATGATCAAATTCATTACAGGCTCATACTACGATTCTCTGCCAAAAGAAAAACTTGAAGTCATAGCCAATAAGGTAAAGGCATTGATAGAGAAGACAGCAGGAGTTCAGACAATAATTCAGATGGTCGAGATGAGGCGGTTGATAGAAGAATTTGGTTATGTTCCTAGAAATCAGATCGAATCAGCCTATGTATACAAGGAATCCTATGCCAGCGAAATTAGAAAAGTATCAGAAAAAAAGGTTCAACGTTTTCAGGCAGGACAATTATCCTTAGAAGACCTTACTATTAAAGGAGCTATTCCTTTTTTAAAAAGACTTCGCGAACAGGGAACAATAATTTATCTAGCCAGCGGAACTGATCAAGTTGATGTACAGCAAGAGCTGAAAGCTTTAGGATATGACAATCTTTTTAACGGTGGCATCTTTGGTTCAGTCAATGATACAGAAAACGATCCTAAAAAATTGGTGATGCAAATTATATGCGAGAATATATCAGGATTACATCAACAATTATCTTGGGGGGATTGCATAGTATTTGGTGATGGGCCAGTTGAAATTCGCGAAGGTCACAAACACGGTTTCATGACAGTTGGCCTAATAAGCGATGAAAAACAGCGCTTTGGAACAAATATTGAGAAACGTGAAAGATTGATTCTTGCTGGGGCTGATTTCTTAATCCCTGATTATTCATGGATCTTTCAATTGTCCCAGCACATTGGTTGGGAATAAATAAGATGAGTTATCCTGAATTCGACCGAAATAGAATATTCTATCGATCTCTCGGCGAGCGTAAAAACAAATTGACATTGGCTTCAATTGAAATTACCGAAGAAATGGCAATGTCAACCAAGATACCAGATACTCTTAGAGATAGAGTCGAAATGATTGCTGATAGAATTATTAGTGCTAATAGAATCGGGTCATCTGTTGTTTGCGCTTTCGGTGCTCATTCTATTAAGAATGGATTGGGCAGACTCTTAGGGTCTTTTCTACGATATGGTTGGCTCTCCCATTTAGCTACCAATGGGGCAGGGATCATCCATGATTGGGAATTTGCTTATCAAGGTGAAAGCAGCGAAGATGTACGCAGTAATATAAAGCATGGCAATTTTGGTACATGGCAGGAAACAGGCATGTATCTTAATCTCGCACTTATAGTAGGTGCATATGAAGGACTTGGGTATGGCGAATCGATTGGTAAATTGATTTCGACGAATGGATTGGACATACCTTCAAAGGATTATCTAATGCATTGCATATTGAATGACAAAGAATTGGGGAAGCGTTCTGCTGCAAGCGATCTATTAGAGACGATAGAGGATTTTGGGCTTGATACAGGGCGTTTAGAAATTCTCCATCCATTTGCCGGATCAACCGTACAATCGATTGCATACAATCTGGGTATCCCATTTACTGGCCACCCAATGTTTGGCCAAGATATTATTTATACTCATAAAATGAACAAAGGAGCTGCAATCGGCAGGACTGCTGAAAGAGACTTTCTTAAGTATGTCCATAGCATCAGTCAACTAGAAGGTGGAGTATACCTTTCTGTAGGATCTTCAGTAATGTCGCCGATGATCTTCGAAAAAGCACTATCTATGGCTCGAAATGTTGCTGAGCAATCAAGAAAAAATATAAGTGATTTCTTGGTAGTTGTTGTGGATATTCAGCCTGAAAGCTGGGACTGGAATAAAGGGGAGCCGCCTATAGATAATCCTGCCTATTATCATAGATTCATGAAGACTTTTAGCCGAATGGGATGCAATGTCTTATATATTTGTGCAGATAATCGATTGTTTTTCGCCGGCCTTTACCAAGCCTTACGAAAAATGGACAAAGTTGGAGGCAATTTATGAGCGGACAGTCGATTAATCGAACCCTTGATGAAGGTTTTTATATTGGTGTTGATATTGGGGGGACAAAGACTGGAGTATGTATCGCTAATTCTGAAGCTCTTATCTTTCAAGAAGTCAAATTCCTTACTAATGCAGAACCTGAAGTAGTTATCGAGGATATTTCCAAAGCGATACGACTTTTTATTTCAGAATATTGTGGTGATCTAAAAGCGATTGGGATCATTTGCGGGGGTCCATTAGATGCTAATAAAGGTATTATTCAATCGCCGCCAAACTTGCCAAAATGGATAGATATTCCGATAGTGAGCATTCTTCAAAAACAATTCAATGTCCCAGTCTATTTGCAAAATGATGCTAATGCTTGTGCATTAGCTGAATGGAGATGGGGAAATGGACGCGGATGTAAGAATATGATCTTTCTTACTTTCGGAACTGGTCTGGGTGCTGGATTGATTCTTGATGGGAAATTATATAATGGTCATTCAGGATTGGCAGGAGAAGTCGGCCATATCCGCATTTCTGATCATGGTTCCATATGCTATGGTAAAGAAGGCTCTTGGGAAAGCTTTTGCAGTGGTACTGGTATTAGCCAAATGTACAAGGACCATTTCAATGAGCAATTATCGGCCAAAGAAATCTGTAGCCTAGCAGAACAAGGAGATAAGAAAGCCTTGTATATCATCGATATCAGTGCTAGCTACTTAGGGAAAGGGTTGGCTCTTTTGATGGATATATTGAATCCCGAGAGAATAGTGATCGGGAGTATCTTCACTCGTTCAGAATCTTTATTTAGACGCTCTATGGAAGAAAGTATACACAAAGAAGCTTTGGAACAAACGAATAAGGATTGCCTAGTTCTTCCTTCTCTACTTGGAGAAACATTGGGGAATATGGCGGCATTAGGTTTGGCAATTAGTAGCAATTTAGATCGAGGGCAATCATAGCGGATCTTCAAATATAAAATTCAAACTTAGAAGGCAAATAATGTATGAAGAGATCATTGGACATGCTATTAGGGAATCGATCAAGATAAAGCAATATGTTTTAGATGATCAGCATCTTATTTCAATTATTGATATAGTTGCTGAAGAAATCATCAATGCATTCAGACATGACAAAAAGGTTTTATTATGTGGAAATGGTGGAAGCGCCGCTGATGCTCAGCATCTTGCAGCCGAACTCTCTGGCAGATTCTATATTGATAGACCTCCACTTTTTGCAGAGGCCTTACATGTCAATACTTCCTATCTTACTGCTGTGGCTAACGATTACTCTTTTGATGAAGTATATGCAAGACTTGTTAGAGCAAAAGGAAGACCAGAGGACGTTCTTATAGCAATTTCTGCTTCAGGTAATTCTTTAAACATCATAAAGGCAATCAATGTTGCAAGAGAATTAGATATGATTGTAGTAGGTTTTACAGGCCAAACGGGCGGTAGGATGGCTAGCCTATGTAATTATCTAATCAATATTCCTTCTCAAGATACGGCAAGAATCCAAGAGGCGCATATTTTGATTGGACATATTATATGCGAGATTGTCGAAAGAGAACTTTTTTCTACCTGATATTTGTAATTTCTCTCCAATAGCTATAGTTTTGAAAAAAGAAGGGTATGGTAGTTACTTTATTGAGATTGGATATATGATTAAGGCAGAGAAGATCCAGATTTTGCAGAGCTGGAACATCAATCATAGCTGGAGTCTCTTTCTAGACAGAGACGGAATAATCAATAGAAAAATAGAAGATGGATATGTGACTAGCTGGGAATATTTTGAATTCATGCCTGATGCACTCTCTGCCTTGCAAATTATTGCTCAGAAATTTAATAGATTATTTATTATCACAAACCAAAGTGGCATTGGGAAAGGTCTTATGACGGAACAGAATCTGCAAAATATTCATAAGAAAATGATAGAAATATTGGAACAGCATAACATTCATGTTAATAGAATCTATTACTGCCCTCATGATTATGAAAAAGAAACCTGCAATTGCAGAAAGCCCGAAATTGGCCTTGGTCTAAAAGCAAAAAAAGATTTTCCGGAAATAGATTTTGATAAATCAATCATGGTAGGCGATTCTGTTTCTGATATAGAATTTGGGGATCGTTTAGGTATGAAGCTTTGTTACATAGGAAAAATGCCTTTTGAAGATGTTCCAAATCTAATTTGTTTCCCTTCCTTATTAGATTTTGCCTTGCATGTAGCACAGATCTGGTGAGCATGAGAATTGTAATGTTATGGTTATTTTTGTATCGATTAAATATGAGATCATTTTAAAAATCGAGATATATCTAAAAGTTGTAGATAAGAAAAGACACGGAGATCAATTTAATATGTTTTCCCATGAAAGAACACCAATCAAAAGAAGAATGTCCATAGAAAGAAGTATTGCAAAAGCTTTGACTGCTGAAGCAAAGCCAGAGAAAAAAGCGCTAATATCAAGATTTTTTACATCTTTCACTAAGCAGATATTTATTCCTTGACAGGTTCTTTCTCCTCCTTGGTTATAGTTTTATCTTTGAGCCTATATGATCCGCCTCTCAAATAGAAGCAGAGAGCATTTTCGAGTATGCGATCAAGTAATGCAGTAGTGACCACAGGATCTCCCATTAACTTTAGCCCATTCATCGATTCTCTTGTTGGTATGGTCACGCATGGTTTTTGGCTATGTGACGCCTATAGAAGTGTATCAGAAATTAAATGCATAATTAGCCCCCAAAAAAGAGGAGCACTTTAGCTTGGCATAACCATTTTATATTTTTTAATTCGTTATCCTATAAATGTTTCTTATTTCGGGCTGAGAGGATTTGAACCTCCGACATCTTGGTCCCGAACCAAGCGCGCTAGCCCCTGCGCTACAGCCCGATTGCTTAAAAAAAGCCCGTCGCGCGGCGGACGGGTTTTATTCCGCATGACGCGGAACCATAGAGAAGAGCTCTTTTCCGCTTACAGCATACACATTGCTACTCTATGGCTTTCGGGAGCGACGGGCCTTGAACCCGCGATCTCCGGCTTGACAGGCCGGCGCGATAACCAGCTTCGCTACGCCCCCTTGTCATGACTGACGGCTTGGTACTATATCGGCGCCCTAGTTTTGTGTCAATAGGATATGAGGATAGCGCCTGTCTTTTGGTCATATTCCGTTTCTTTTTCGATCTTCTTTGTCGAATCGGAGGCTGCGCTGCTCCTCGTTTGTATACGCAAGAGAACACCAGATTCTGGCAACGAATTAGATTGTGCGGTCGAAATAAGAGTATAGCCTAGGGGAGAACAAGCATATCTACCGACTCTTGAACGAGAAAGCGCAATTGGTTCGGAGACAATTCGACAAGCGATCTGATCGCGTCCCTTATTTGCCTCGGACAGCAATAGCGGCTTGCCAGGACTCCGACTTTTTTTCTCTTTATTCTGATTCGAGGATGACATTGGGTATGGATATCGTTTTATATAGAGATAGCTAAAAGACAGTTTTTCTTTGGCTAGACCAGCTTCTTGCGATAACCTATAGAGCCATTTGGGAGCATAACTCGTGGGCATGGAGAAATGGCACCAAGGATATTTTACTCGTGGAGCAGGCATGCGGACAGGCGCCAAGAAATCATTATCTTTGCTTTGATTGGAATCCGATCTTCGAAGAGAATCCGATTGTCGAATAAAACCCGATCTTAGAATTGAACCCGAGCCAAGCTCCTTTTTTATATCTAGGTTTCTAGGACTCCTTTCGATAATATGTTCTTGCCCGCTTTTGAAAATTCCAGGCATGGGACAAGCCGAATTATGAGGGCAAGGAGCTAAAATTTCGCAATTATCCTGAATGGCAGCGGCGCGCAGAGCGCTTAGAAATCCCCCACATCTGGGTTCGCCAGGTTCCATGATCAGCATTGAAGCGTCATGGCTGCAATACCGTATCATGGATCGATATAGATCGCTGGCATTTTCGAAAAGCGTTCCCTTGCCTTTCCAGAAGAATTCGTTGAAGACATTTATGGCGCAGAAGAGATCGGCCCTTTCCTTAATCGGTTCTCCGAACCTAATGTGTCTCAATTCGATCTTCCATGGTGGCAATTCTCCGGTATGCTCTACAGCGAGAATCTCCAGAATGAGTTTTCCCGCCTCCATTATTCGAGGAGCTCGATCCGCACAGATGATTGTAAGAGGAAGCTTTCTCAATTCAGGCTTGGCGCAATAGAGCGATAAAGGCAAGGTCAGCGGCCCCGAACCCATATCGATTATGGTGGCATCTGGCTTAAGCTCGACCGAAAGATCCGTCAAAAGGGCGATAAGCCGCACGAGGTTCCAAGGCATGAAATAGCGCAGATAGGCCGAAAAAAAGGCGGGATTATTGAGATAATCGCTTGTACGCTGCGATCTCTCCATTGTCAATAGTCGCCAAAGACTCTGAATGCTGTAGCGAAGCTCTGCGCGATGCTGGATGGAAATAGGATTTGCTTCATCGATACAGTGCGGAAGCCTTTCCAAGGCCGATGCCGCATCTTCGCTTATGCGAAAATTATAGAGAAGATTATTTTCAGTCATGGGCCAATAATTTTATAACCAAGTATTCTATCATTCCAGATTCAGGATAACTTTTCCAGACTCCCCGGAGAGCATGGCCTCGAAGCCTTTCTCGAAGTCATCGAAGGAGAATCTATGGGTTATTACAGGGCTTATATCCAGCCCAGACAACAGCATGGTCTGCATTTTGTACCAAGTCTCGAAAATTTCGCGGCCGTATACTCCTTTTATGAAAAGCCCTTTGAAGATGATCCTCGACCACTCGACACCAGCTCCATCCGGCAAAAGGCCAAGCAGCGCCATGCGTCCGCCATTATACATGTTTTCGATCATCTGCTCGAGAGCCTTGGGGTTGCCCGACATCTCCATCCCGACATCAAAGCCACCAACCATTCCAAGTCTTTTCTGTACTTCTTTTAGGTCTTCTTTATCGACATTTACCACACATGTCGCTCCCAGCTTTTTTGCAAGCTCGAGCCGCCATGGATTTACATCCGTCACCACTACATTCCTAGCTCCCACATGGCGCGCTATAGCTGCAGCCATGCAACCGATAGGCCCTGCTCCGGTGATCAGGACATCTTCACCTGTCATATCGAAGGATAGCGCCGTATGGGTAGCATTCCCAAAGGGATCAAAAATAGCTGCGATATCATCGGAGATGGCTTCATGCACACGCCAAGCGTTTTGTGCAGGGACGGCCACATACTCCGCAAAACAACCATCTCGATTTACGCCAATTCCAATAGTATTGGGACAGAGATGATGTTTGCCGGCGCGACATGCTCGGCAAGTACCGCACCATATATGGCCTTCTGCCGAAACGCGCTCTCCGATTCTATAGTCTTGTACCGATCGACCCTTATCGGCAATCTCGCCAACAAATTCATGACCTACAATTTGACCGATATGGATTGTATGCTGCGCCCAAGTGTTCCATTTCCATATATGAACATCGGTGCCACATATTGCCGTTTTTCTGACTTTTATCAACAGATCATTATCTCCAATATGGGGTATAGGGACTTCTTCCATCCAGAGTCCTGGTTCGGCGTTCCTTTTGACAAGTGCTTTCATATTGCTCCTTTTTTGACTTTGCGCATTTGTTTCCCATAATTTTCGATGCATGAATTATTTTCGATCCATAAATTCTACTCCTCTATGGGAATGCAGGCGCGTAGATCAAATCACATTTCAAGTATACTACCAAATATTGAAATGAGAAATGCAATAATCGAAATCATCTCTCGATAAATTGGGTCCCTATCTTTCTATGATTTTTCGTATTTGCAGTTTTTCTATTTTTTAAATTTGGAATTATGTGGCGCTTAAAGAAAGAGAGAAGCCGTCCAAAATGCTACAATAGGAAAAAGAGAGCAGCTCCACCTACCGCAACCGCTGCGCCGACTACTTCTAGATAATGGACTTTTTGCTTGAGTATCAACACCGATGGCACAATGATAACTACGGGAGTAAGAGCCATCAACGTACTTGTTGCCCCCACCTGCGTATGTTGCATGGAGAAGAGCGAGAGAGCTACACCCAAAAATGGGCCGAAAATGGAGCCCTTGAAAGTTGAGCGAAAGGCCTCTTTTATTTTGGGCATCTCGATTAAGACAAATCTTCCTTGTCCGATGAGCAGCGCATTTATTGCAAAGCCAAAAATCGCTACGAATGCACGAATTTGCGTGCCGGAGATTGGGCTATAGTCGCCCAAACCAGCTTTGCTGAGCACCATGCCTCCAGCCTGAAAAATGGAGGAAAGAAAGCCATATAAAAGTCCTTTTGCAGAGAGCTTCTCTTTATTGTCTTTTTTATTTTGACGAGAACGAGTGGTGACAACAATTAGAATGCCAGCAACGGTCACCGCCATTCCAATGAGTCGATATGCTTGCATCCGTTCGCCTATAAAGATAAAGGCAAAGAAAGCAGTAAAAATAGGCGTAAGCGATTGAAAAATGACAGTAATTCTTGAACCTATCAATATATATGCATTAAAAAGAAAAAAGTCGGAAATAACGAAGCCAACGAGACCCGACAAGCCCAAGAGAATCCATGTCCTAATTGGTGCGTCATAAGGGAAAGGCACCGCCCGTTCGACCATGCCGGATATTCCGAGAAACAAAAAGGCGAAAACCACTTTCCAAAAATTGACAGCCAGTGCGCCAACTTTCTTGGAGGCGGTCTCGAAGAATATCGCCGAAAAAGCCCAACAAACCGCGGTCCCAAATGCGGCAAGAAGTGCAAATCTCTCCATCAGTTGGTATTCTAACCAAAGGATTCCTTTTATAAAAGGGGCTTTTATAGAAGGGGATCTGGAGGATTCAATATTGGCAACGCTATACCAAGCAGAAAATGCTGCGGTCTATGAAATTCGTTTGACCCGAGGCCTAACTTGGGTTATGCTTTTTTATAGGGAGGTGTAATATGGCAGTGATAGCAATTTCTCGCGAGCTGGCTTCTTATGGCGAAGAGACGGCTCAAGAGCTTTCAAAGCTCAATGGATATAAGATCGTCGATAGGGAGCATATCGAAGCGGCTCTTTCGGCGATGGGAATAGATGTGGAAAAGCAGGCTCGATACGACGAGAAAAATCCTGGTTTCTGGGCTTCGCTTTCTCAGCAGAGGGATGAATACCTGCATTTTCTCACCCAAACCGTCTATGAAACAGCGCTAGAAAATAATTGTATCTTTATTGGGCGAGGGGCTCATGTAATTCTACGCGGTATCAAGAATCTGATAAGCATCCGAATTGGCGCTTCCAAAACAGTTAGAATCGAGAGAGTGCGCAAAGCACAGAATATAGATTCGCGCCATGCCCTTCAGATAA
>Ga0208461_1002459_pt1 | contig 15164 bp, 23 predicted proteins | sample AD_JPNTR4_MetaG_FD_184448 | JGI IMG/M metagenome (GOLD analysis project Ga0208461, IMG submission 184448) | Active sludge microbial communities of municipal wastewater-treating anaerobic digesters from Japan - AD_JPNTR4_MetaG (SPAdes) (version 2) | ecosystem: Engineered > Bioreactor > Anaerobic... | reverse complement strand
GTAAGTCAAACTACGATGTTTTGTAAGTCAAACTACGATGTTTTGTAAGTCAAACTACGATGTTTTGTAAGTCAAACTACGATGTTTTGTAAGTCAAACTACGATGTTTTGTAAGTCAAACTACGATGTTTTGTAAGTCAAACTACGATATCTATACAAAGTTTATCAGGATTAAAGACTTTCCGGATTATTCCTGGTATAAATTAGTCTTGATGCCTGATTGGAAGGATTTCTTCCCTCAAGGTTCGGTATTTCTTCCCTCAAAGTGCAGTAGTTCTTAAGTCAAAGTCCAATAGTTCTTGAGTCAAAGTGCAGTAGTTCTTAAGTCAAAGTCCAATAGTTCTTCCCTCAAAGTTCGGTATTTCTTCCTTCAAACTACGATAGTTTGTAAGTCAAAGTTCGGTATCTATACAAATCTTATCAGGATTAAAGACTTTTTAAATTATCCTTTATAGAAGTCAGCCCTGATGCCTGACTGGAAGGATTTCTTCCTTCAAAGTGCAGTATTTTGTAAGTCAAAGTGCAGTAGTTCTTAAGTCAAACTACGATAGTTTGTAAGTCAAAGTTCGGTATTTTGTAAGTCAAACTACGATATCTATACAAAGTTTATCAGGATTAAAGACTTTCCGGATTATTCCTGGTATAAATTAGTCTTGATGCCTGATTGGAAGGATTTCTTCCTTCAAACTACGATATTTCTTAAGTCAAAGTTCGGTATTTCTTCCCTCAAAGTGCAGTAGTTCTTCCCTCAAAGTGCAGTAGTTCTTCCTTCAAAGTCCAATAGTTTGTAAGTCAAAGTTCGGTATTACTTGAGTCAAACTACGATATCTATACAAAGTTTATCAGGATTAAAGACTTTCCGGATTATTCCTGGTATAAATTAGTCTTGATGCCTGATTGGAAGGATTTCTTCCCTCAAGGTTCGGTATTTCTTCCTTCAAACTACGATAGTTCTTGAGTCAAAGTCCAATAGTTCTTGAGTCAAAGTCCAATAGTTCTTGAGTCAAAGTCCAATAGTTCTTGAGTCAAAGTCCAATAGTTCTTAAGTCAAAGTCCAATAGTTCTTGCTCCTTTTATGTCCCTCTCCCTCTTCTTATCTTTCTATATATCCCTATCATAACCCCAAGTATCTGAAGTCTCTCGCGTGCCTGTTCCTCGGTGAATAGTATTGGCTTGTAGTTATCATTCGCTGGCTGCAGGATGACCATATTGTCCTGTTTTATAAGCCTTTTCAATGTGAACTCCGACCCATCTATAAGCGCAATAACGATATCTCCGTTAAAGATATCACCTCCAGGGACAATAATAACTATGTCGCCATCCTCTATCCCTGCCCCTATCATGCTGTCTCCAGATACTTTCAGACCAAATGCGTTGTCTGGCACATCGGGTATGTTTATATAATCTTCGACAAGCTCATTCCATGTCTCCCTGGGTCTTCCAGCAGGTATCCTCCCGTAGACAGGTATGGGTTTAAGAGGCTTCTGTACTGGCCCAATCTCTGTAATCTGGTCGAGAAACCTCTTTATCTTTGCCTTCTGTGATTCTATAAGCTCTTTTTCTCTCTGAAGCTCCTCAGTCTCGCCAGTGATATCAGACACTTTCACCTCCAGTCCCCTGGCAAGCTTCTGCAGAGTTTCATACCTTACATCCTTTACCTTACCATGGATTATATTCCAGAGTTGCCTGTATGTAATACCAGCCTTCCGGGAAAGCTCTGCCTGAGAGATTCCCTTCTTTTCCATCAGCCCTATTAAATTTTTTCTTATCTTTTCCATCTCAACCATACCATCAATTATAAACTATAAGGAATTGAATTTCAAGAAATACATCTCAAATTCCTTATAAATATGATATAATAGAAATAGAAATCATATGATGGATGAGATTGAAGATGGGAACTATAGAGGAAATGGTAGACAGAAGAAAGCTAGAGGAGGTGAAGGTTACCTGTTGTTTGGAGAAAACTATACAGGAAGAAGTGATAAAATTATGAATAATATTTCAGAAGAAAGAAGGAGGTCAAAACGTGTATCGACTCGTTCATACAAAGATTGACCAGGATGACTGGTTTCTTTCTCTTGACCTTGCAAATAAAGGTCTCTATCTGAGTCTGATAGTCTCAAGCGCAACAAACCAGCTGGGGGTAATAAAGAATTCAACAAGATATCTCTCTGGCATTCTGGGTATAACTGAAAAGGAGCTGGAAGAGAGGCTTGGTCAGCTGTCTGATAAGGTCTTATACATAAAAGAACAGAATATCATCTACATAAAGAACTTTGTAAAATATCAGGCAGGATCTGTAAAAAGTAATAAATTTCTGAAGATGGTAAAGAAGAGAATGAATGAACTACCACCCGAAGTGATGAGAAAAATTATCGAGTTTGACCCCTCTCTTGAAAGCATTGTGGTAGAAAATGATAAAAATAAAGCTATTTCTGAAGAAGAAGTGGGAAAATCAAAATACCCTATGGATAGGGTATCCGAAACTCAAGATAGGGTATCCATAGGGTATCATACAGTACCAGAAACAGTAACAGAAACAGAATCAGAAACAGTATCAGAATCAGTAACAGAAACAGAGGCTCAAAAAAATTTAAATTTTAATTTTTCAGTTAGAGAGAAAGAAGCAGCAGAAAAGATAATAGCTATCTTGAATAAGAACTCCGGTAATGAAGATGATGCCCTGGTTGAAAAGATAAAAGAATACATCCCAGAGCCAGCTGACAGGGTTGAGGTTGCCAGTGTCCTTTCTGATATCTGTAAGGGAGGGCTGTGGCAGAGAAGATTAAAGACAGTGGAAGACATCCCCAGATACTGGGACGACATCGTCCAGCTCTATAAGGCAAAGCCGATTGCATTTTCCAGGGGTGGTGGTGATGGCTGTAAACCCGACGTTGACTTTAAGACCCTTATGGAGAACTTTAAAAACTCAAGGAGGCTTGAATGAGAGAACCTGTATACTCAGAAGATGCAGAGAAGACAGTAATAGGCGGACTGTTGATAAGCCCTGGAACCTGCAGCGAAGTGTTTACAATACTTGGCAGAGAAGACTTCTACATCCCTGAGCTGGGAGAAATATTCAAGGTGATAAAAGATATGTGGGAGAATAACGAGGTGATATCCATCATAACCGTATCTGAAAGGACAGGAAAGCCGATTAGCCTGTTGGTCTCCCTTACAGACTACTGCATAAACACTCCCACGGTATTAGCCTGTGCAAAGATAGTGAAGGAGAAATCGACGATAAGACAGGTCCTCGGGATCTGTGACAGGATCCAGGATATAGCATACGATAAGACAAAGACACAGGAGGAGATCATCGAGGAGATAGAGAGGCTATTTTTCAACCTGAATAACTACTCAGATGAGTGGCTGAGACACATAAGAGAATACATAAATGAGATATCGAAAAAGGTATCAAACAGGGAGATTATTCTCGGCTATGCAAGCGGATTCAAAGAGATAGACAGGACAATAGGAGGGTTAAAGGGTGGAGAGCTTGTTGTGCTGGCAGCCCGACCAGGTGTTGGGAAAACAGCTATGATCCTGAACACAATGCTTGAGCTGGCTAAAAATGATATTCCTGTAGCCATCTTCTCTCTTGAGATGGATGCTGAGAGTATAGCGACAAGACTGCTGGCAATAGATGCAATGGTTCCGGTATTTGAACTTCGTAACGGAGATAAAGAGGTCTGGGATAAATGTCTTGAGAGTCTTGCATTTCTGACAAGCCTTCCCATATTCATAAACGACTCACCACTGATTACTCCAGCAAAGATGAGAAGCATCCTGAGGAGACACAAAGAGATAAAGGCGATCTTCATTGACTATATCCAGCTTATAAGACTTGGTGAGGAGAACAGGGTCCAGGAGGTAACAAGGATAGTAAGGGATTTGAAAGCAATTGCAAGGGAATTTGATATACCGGTGATTGCTGTATCACAACTTAACAGGGCTGTTGAGCAGAGACAGGACAAGCGTCCCCAGCTATCCGACCTGAGGGATAGCGGTGGTATAGAACAGGAGGCTGACGTTGTATTGCTCCTTTACCGTGATGACTATTACAGGAAAGATAAAAAGACAGAGGACAGGGTGGAGGTGGAGGTTGAAGTGGCAAAAAACAGAAACGGACCGATAAAGACGGTTAAACTGATCTTTGATAAAAAGACAAATAAGTTTGAAGATTTTATCCTTGAGTTTGAGGAGATAGCACGATGAATCTCAGAGAAGATGTTTTAGAGGCGATAAAGGAGAGGGGGATAGTAAGAGGGAAACTCGATGGGGTTGAGTTCTATGTTACAAGGCTTGATGAATATATAAAGATGCTGGAGGAGGATTACAGGGTGGTCAGACTGGGAGAACTGAAGAGGGTACCAAAAAAGGACCTGAGAAGGTTTCTGAATATAAAGTTCAGGTTCAACAAAATCTTTGGTTTTAACACGGTTACCTGGTATGGGAAAGAAGAGCAGGGATAAGGGCTATCGGCTTGAGCATGAGCTGGTAGAAAAACTGAAAGAGCTTGGTCTTGAGGCCGAGCGTGTGCCTCTATCGGGAGCGGGAGGCGGATCTTTCAGCGGAGATTTAATAGTGGAGGGGAAGATAGCAGAGGTAAAGGGGAGGAAAGATGGGTTTAAAAGCCTCTATAAGTGGCTTGAAGAGAGAGATATTCTCTTTATAAGAGCGGACAGAAAAGAATGGCTCGTGGTAGTACGGCTGAAAGACTGGAAGTAAGCCTGGATTTAGACATCAGGCGATACCTGGAGATAGCCGACAGGTATGATCCGGTCTTAAAGGCAGAGCTTCAGGAGTTCTACGAGAGCCTCAATGAAGTTGACAGGATTGTCTTTTCTTTAAAGGTCCAGGGTTACACCAGCCAGGAGATAGCAGATTACCTTGGGGTATCGAGGAGAAGGATAAGACAGAGGCTGAAGAGGATAAAGATACTGATGGATGAGTATGTGGAATAGAGATGTCCTGAGGAATATGATATAATTATAGAAGTAAGGAAAGTAAAGAAAGCAGGAGGTAGAAGATGGAAATTGCTAAGGTTTCTTCCAAAGGACAGATAACTATCCCAGTAGAAATAAGAAAAAAGCTCAACCTGAAAGAGGGGGATAAGGTATTATTCGTGGAAGAAGGGGGTAAGATTATCCTTCTTAATGCTGGATATGTTGCTATAAAAGAGATTCAGGAGAAGATGAAGGGAGAATCTGAAAAAAGCGGATTAAAAACAGAGGAAGATGTGGTAGCACTTGTAGATGAAGTAAGAGAAGAATTATGGAAGAATAAATATGAGGGTAATGCCTGATACAAATGTAATAGTATCTGCAATCTTATTCCCTTCTTCTATTCCATCAAGAGTTTTAGAAGAAATCAGCTTGAATTATACAAAGATTTCACTACTCTAAAAATAGATAAACCAGAGATTCTTACCCCAGGGGAATTCATAGAGAAATATTCTCCAGGGAGATAGCGGATGACCCTGTGATAAAATAAATTAAGGAGGGAACAGATATCCTGACTGTTCTAAAATTTGTTAATGAGGTGTAAAAGAGATGAATCACGGTGCATCATTGTTAGATAAATTAGAAGATATTTTAATTGAGATAGGAGAATACAATAGTAAAGAAGATGTCAGGGAGGATAGCCTTCGTGCTCTTCTCAGGTCAAAACCTGCTTTAAAGAGGGAACTGGCGATTGGATTATATAAAAAGGGTGAAATTTCCCTCTCAAGAGCAGCAGAGATCTGTGGCGTAAATATAGAAGAATTCAAAGAACTATTAAGAGAGAGAAATATCAAGATTCCAGTGCCAGACATACCATCTGAAGAGATTAACAGAGGGTTAGAAGAGATATTAAAAATCTCATGATAATCTTAGATACCGACATCCTGAGTATGTTTGCCAAAATAGGCAAGAGGGATGTTGAGGAAGAAATATTCAAAGATTAAACTAGGGGCTACGATATATTCATTTAAACCTCTCAATGTAAGTTTGTCTTAGGAATATCCTGAAATGATAATTTTGATCCACAACTGTCTGCCACACGGAACGTGGCATCTCTAAGGCAGGTAATCGTGCCCTCGCTTCGCTCGGTCACCCCGCCCACCACCCCAGAGGAAAAAGAAAATAAAGAGGATGGGGAAAGGGTGAGGATAGTCTTTTGAAGTTTCTGGGAATGTCTAGAATTTGACAAATGGAGAATTCTTATTTATAATATCTCCAGATTAGATTTTCTGAGAGGAGAATCTATGAATGATGAAAATGATTCAGATGTTGAAAAACCTGAGAATGAAATAGAAAAAAGAAAATTTGGATACGATGAAATAAAAAGAGTTTTCGACAAACAATGGGAAGCAATTGACGTTATAGACTCTAAGGCAAGCACCTTACTTGGATTCTTGGGAGTAATAATATCCCTAAGTTTTACTTTAGTTCTCTCAGAATATTCAAATTCCATATTTCATAACTACATTGCCTTTTGTGGTTTTATATTTATTCTTTTTGGAATTCTTTGTTTATTTATCTCTCTAATCTTAGACTACTGTGTTATAAAAATTCACCAATATAGCATCACTCCAAAACCTGAAACTCTCTCTGATATTATATACGAAGAAAAAGAACCCTTACAAAAATTGCTTGATGAGTTACTTGTGACAACTGTTGAAACTTATAAAGAGAATGAAAAATATATTGAGAAAAAAGAAAAATTCTTTAAATATACATTTTATTTATTAGTCTTAGGGCTATTTTTAATTCTGTTTGGAGTACTTCTTTTTATATTTTCATTATCACTGAAAAAGTAAGGAGGACATAAGAATGCAAGATAAAAAACCTGAGAATCAGCCCCCGAAGAAACCAGATACAAACAAGCCAACTCCACGAAAAGACATAAAAGAAACGATACGCAAGAGGGACGGAGAAGAAAAGTCTAAAGGTAATAAATAATTATCTCCCCCCTGAGGGGAGTAAAATAAACTGTGTAAACTTCCTGGAGCGCTATATATGGTTGCACTCTTCCCTTGTGGAAAGTATTTCTTCGTATAATAATCATTATACGAACCTTCTACCCCCTTCTATTCGTGATAAGCTACCTTTTGGCTGTAAAATAAGAATGTTATACGAATAAAGAAGTCTGAATAAGATTCTCCGAGTAGATGGGCAAATAAAATGCTTGATTATTCATTTGCCAGACATCTTATTATGGATCTCTTGAAGTCTCTTTTTGAATACAGGAAGTTCAAATCTAATGATATTCCATATGATAGAAAGGTCTACTCCGAAATATTCATGAATTATTCTATTTCTTAGCCCAATAATGCCTTTCCAATCAATGTCACTATTAGTAACCCTTACGTTTTCAGGGATATTCTTGGAAGCTTCTCCTATTATCTCCAGGTTTCTTACAACTGCATCGACGGTTTTTCTATCAGTTTTGAAACTATCAAAATCCATTTCTTCAGTATATTGCTCAATTAAATCTATCGACTCTAAGATATCTTCAATAAAGAGCTTATATTCTCTTCTAGACATAAATCAGTTCTTCCAATATATATCTCCTGCGATTCGGCTTTATAGCTTCAGGAGTCATTAAGTCAACTTTCACACCCAGGATCTCTTCCAGATAGTCAGCCAGATGAACAAAAAGTAAGCCAACAGGTTTACTAAATTCAACCAGTATGTCTACATCACTCTCTGGAGTCTGCTCATTTCTTGTATAGGAGCCGAATATAGCTATACTTTTTACATAATATTTATCCTCAAGTTCTTTTCTATGAGAGTCAATTATCTCTTTTAACTCTTCCAGACTTTTCATAAAATACTCCTTATCCATAAAACTATTTCAATAATATTTTAACGCAAAGAGAGATGTTTTTGAAGTTCTTCAATCAGTTATTTAGATACTTCTATCTTTTATCTCCTGAATATCTTCTTCCACCAGGGAATCTTTTCTTCTTTTGGAGGGGGTAATTGCTTTAAAAGCTCTTCCGTTCTAGCTATATACACCTCAATTAACTGTCTTAATTGAAAATTTTCATCTCTTAAGTGCTCAATTTCCTTTGATAGCCTTGATATTGGGTCATTCATTTCACCGCTCACTAAAATATCTATCGCTTCATTTAAGTCTAACTTTTGCTCTCTAACAATTGCTTTCAGGCTATTAATTAAATTTATAGTCTCTTCAGGAAACTCAAATGACTTCCCTGATCTCTTGGGTGAGATCAGATTCCTTTTCTCTAATGCTTTAACATAAAGTCTTGCATTAGAATATTTTAGTCCTGTTTTCTCTGATATTTCCTTTAAAGTTGCCATCTTATTTAACTCCACAATTAAATAAGTCTATAATTAATTATAGTGGCTTTTACCTTCATTGTAAATAGGTTATTGGCACTTAATTTAAGTCTAAATAAAAAGAGTGACTTAAATGATTTATTTTTAGGCTGATATCCCTAGAATTATCCTAAGATAGTAGAGTTATCTCAGAAATTAAAAAGGGAAATATGGGACTCAGCTGTTATCGTTCTGTGGGGATTGTCAAGAAACCAGTGTAAACCTTCCGGGCATCATTTTACAGGTATTTTCCTGGACATATTGGTATCTATTACTACTTTAATCTTACTTTCTGTAACTATCAACTATATCCTCTATCTGATCCTCTGTTATTCCTCTCTCTATAGCCTTTTCTCTCCCATATTTTACTAATTCCTCCAGCTCTTTCTCCTCAATATAACGTCTCAAAGCTTCTCTTATCAATTCACTTTTAGTCATCCCTTCTTTAGAGGAAGAGATATAGTAGCTATTTTTGTTGTCCTTCCCATCAGTCTCACCTCGATTCTCTTTAGTATTACTAAGCTATATTTATATAATTAAAACAATACGTCTACTTCAGGGTATAGAATGAACTTAGCCTAGCAAGATTTTATTTCACCAGCTATTTATGCGAAAATTAGCCTGGATGCATCTTATACGCTGTCCACTTTATATATCTCTTACAGAACCTTCCCACAGGACATATATCACACTTTGGATCCAAATCTGTGCAGTAGCCTTCTTCAAAAAGATAAAATGCCCCATTATCCACATAAAAAGGGATACAATTAAATTTAGATACTGTTTCTTCTATTTTAGATCTCATATTACTTGCCTGGATTATATATGGTCTTTGTTTCTCATATAAAACCTCATCTATTAATCCTGTCCTGCAGAAGACTTTACCTACGTGTCCATCTACTATCATCAAACTTTTCTCTATCTTTACTCTCCTGAATCCCCATATCTCATTCAAAAGAAAGAGTATCCAATTAACATACATCCTGCAAGCCTTTGGATCATTCCCAACCCATCCTGCTGATAGAATGTCATGTTCTCTAAGAGTATTAAAGAACTCTTTTGGTTCTCCATTTTTTAACTCTTCCTGGATGAAATCTCTAATAGACAGTTTATTTTCATCCAGCCATCTAATAAATCCTTCGTACGCCTTAAATCGATACAGAAAGAGAGATACCGGTTTTATACCACCTAATGCCCCAACCTTGTATAAAAGAGCTCCCTTATTACCGGCTACCTTTCTAAAGATGCTAAGGAGTTCAGATTCAGAGATGTCGAATGGCTTAAATAGAAGAGGATCTCCAAACTCTTCTAATAGACTGATAGATATTTCTCTAACCTTCTCGAATTTTGCCTGCTGATTAATGAGAACCCTTAAAAGTAGATATCTCAATACCCTTTCTTGCTCTTCTTCTCTGTCTGAAGATACATTCAGAGCTTCTGGAATTGCCATATGCTCTTTCCATCTTTGACTCCAGCCCTCTCTCCCTCGAATTTCCAATATATTAAGTAACTCAAGGATTTCTCTATCTGATAATGCGCTCTGTTTTTCTTTTGGCATTTCTTGTTACTGACCTTTGATTCTTGACCTTCTCCTGGAGGTATGTCCTCAAGTGTCTGGCATCATCTCTGATTATTATCTCTATCTCATCATCTTTTTCAAACAGATATTTCTCCTTCAGTCCTATCTTCTCCTTCACGGCATCACACAGTTCAAGGTCAATCTCATATCCAACGCTATTCCTTCTCAATATCCTTGCCACCTTATTTGTTGTACCTGAACCCATAAATGGGTCTAAAACAGTCTCTCCAACATAAGAGAACAGTTTTATAAGTCTATATGGGATCTCCTCTGGGAAGGCGGCAATACCATTTTCAATGCGATTCTTTGATGGTAAGACGTTTGTAATATTCCAGGTGGTCAGGTACCACTTATTTTTCTGATATTCTTCTACCTCGATCCTTGAAGCCTCTCTGACCTCTTGAGGAATACTTTTATAGTCAAATCTGCCATTCTGGAAGATAAGGATAGACTCCTGGATATTGTCAGGGTAAAAATACATAGGGTACGGGTGTTGAAGCATAACTCCGCTTCTTCTACTGATGCGTATGTAACCCTCAGGCTTTATCCAGGTGATTTTATCCCTGTAAATAAATCCTTCATCAATATAGATTTTGGTCAGGTCTGCAACGACCGGATATTTCTCCCCGTCGATAAGAATATCATCACAGATAATGGCAACGATTCTTCCCCTGGCAGTGACCCTTTTTATCTCCCTTGCTATCTTCTGCATCTTTTCCAGATATGAATCATAGCTCTGGAATAAGTCAGGATAGTCAAATGGAGCATTGAAATATGGAGGACTAGTTACTACAAGATGGATACATCCATCTTCTAACTCTTTCATGTCCTCTGAGGAACCAAATATCAGTCTGTGATATGTCTTTATCTCATCCATCCTCAATAGTATAACATAAAAACAGGAAGCATCATCTTTCTTCGAAATTAAATCTTCTCAGTAGAAGATTATTTTTGAGGAAACTGGCATTTGACGGTGAAAAGCATTATGAATTATAATATTTCTATATTTAGAAAGGAGATGATGGAATGGAAAAAACTATAAGGGCAAGATTTAATAAGGGAGTAATTGAACCATTGGAGAAATTAGACATTGAGGAGGGGACAGAATTAAATATCACTATTACTCCGTTATCTAAAATTGAAGATGTACTCGAAGTCCTTAAGGCTACCTCAGGAGCCTGGAAGGGAACAATTGATACTGAAGAACTGAAGAAAAATATATATTCTGACAGATTAATCGCTACCAGACCAGAGCCAAAGATATGAAGTATCTAATCGATACTGACTGGGTTATCGATCATTTTGCTGGGGTAGAGAAGATAACTAAAAAATTGGAAGAGCTAGCTCCTCAAGGAATTGGATTAAGCGTTATTTCACTAGCTGAACTCTACGAAGGTATCTACTTCTCAAATAGTCCCTACGAAAATGAAAAGGTACTTGAAAGGTTCTTAGAAATAGTATCAATCTTAGGGATTAATAAAGAGATATGTAAGATCTTTGGTAGAGAAAGAGGTCGATTGAGAAGAAAGGGGATACTGATCAGCGACTTTGATCTCTTGATTGCTTCAACCTGCCTTTACTATGACTTAACACTATTAACGAATAATGTTAGACATTTTGAAAGAGTAGAAAATCTAAAAATCCTGACTTCTGGAGAATAGTTATGGAGGATAATTCTCTCGCATCTTTTATCTCATATTTAGCTAGTAGAGGTCTATCTGAGAATTCTATAAAGGCTTTTAGCTCTGATATAAAAGAGTATCTCAAGTTTCAGGGCTCTCCAATTGAATGGCTTGAATCGCTGAAGAAAAAGGAACTGACGAATAAGACACTTGCAAGAAAAAGAAGTAGCCTATCAGTATACTTTAAATTCTTAGGATTAGATATTGAACTTCCTAGGATAAAATCAGAAGAAAAACTTCCTACAGTTCTAACAGAAGTAGAGGCAAAAGCTCTCCTAGAAATGGCAACAAAGACAAGAAATCCCCAGCGTGATAGATTAATAGTTGAGCTATTACTGAAAGCAGGATTGAGACTGAGCGAACTATTGAATTTAAAAGTATCTGACATAGAGGAAGATCACGGGGTAACATTTCTTAAAGTTAACCAGGGTAAGGGCAAAAAGGATAGAAGAATCCCTATAGTTGATAAGCAAGTACTAAAAAACTTAAGATTGTATACAAAGAAGATAGATGGGGACAATTTGCTCTTTGCTATATCCTCTAGAAGGGTCCAATACCTAATAAAGGAGATAGCGAAGAAATCAGGGATAACAAAGGACGTTCATCCACACACCTTAAGGCATACATCGGCAACTTTATACTTGAAAAAGGGAGTAAACATAGAGAGCTTAAGAAAGACTTTAGGGCACAGTAACCTATCTACTACTCAGAGATACTTACAGCTAACAGACTTTGATGTGGCAGAAGACCTAGCAAAAGTAAAGTGGTAAGACTGATATTCCAAGCGCATCCTTCAATAGCCCTTGTTAACTTATTCTCAAGTTGTTCAAGTCTCTTCACCTCATCTGAGAAAATCCTTTCGGAAACCTCAACCAGTACCTCAAGGACATCAAGGTTATTGACCCCATCCACAATCAACTGATAGTGTGGTTCAACATCCCCCATCTCAAGCAGTACACTTTCAATCTGAGATGGAAATACATTCACACCCCTTATCACTATCACAAGATTTTCGGAAACTCTGAAACTCCTTGTAGTCCTGGATCTAAGATAATAATCTTGAACTTCACCCCCGCAAAACAACTCCTTAGCCTTATTCCTTTGTCTCTAAACATCACCTCTCCTTCTCGGGGTCAATTAAGCCCCATGGAAATAATTCAACCTATAACCTATCTATTTCAGACTACCTTGTTCCTATATTTTAGATTATCTGGAGTTTTTCACCAACACTACTTGGCTTTTATCATATCATCTCCTTTAGTTCTTTCATGCCTTCACCTCTTGTTAATTTCATACATTGAATAGGCTTTCCTTTTCAAAGGCAGGGGCTCGAAACTTTATACAACGGTATCAGCATATACGCTACGGGCTAACGCCCTTGCCCTTCGGGAAATTGCTCCCTTCGGTCGCAACGTCGTATATGCTGTGTTATACGATGGACTATGCCTATCTTTTTTGAATCCATATATTTCGTAAATTAAATCTTTTCATTTTTTGTTGATCCTATAGTCTGCCTCGCCTTCTTCAATGCCTTTTCTTGCTTTTTTATATGCCCATCTAGGAATTTGGGGGCTGTCTTGATTTAGCTCATCTCGTTGCTTCGCCAATTCCTTTAGTTGTTTAGTAATCTCTTGATCTGAATCTTCCCCACAAGAATCAATCTCACCAAATATGCGAGCCCTATTTCTAAGTGAATTATACTTATTCCCTGCATTTCGATGGGAAGCTGCCTTCTCATTTGGATTCAAAAAGGTTGTTACTGCTGTAAGGGCGGTAACTATGATTGCCAAAATACCAGCAAGAACATTGTGATCGTCAAAGTGTGATAATGCAGAAGCGCCAGCAATAGCAGCTAATATTGCAGTTGGAACTCCTATCCATAGGTGAAAATTCGTCCAAAAATTGGCTGCAACAAAGTGCCCCTTAGCTGAATATAGGCTATCTTCTTCGACTCTTCTTGCTTCTTTTATTAAGTTTTCTTTGATCATATTCTCCACAAATATTTATCCATATGCTGGAAAATAATCTCCAAATATTTTGCGCCACTCATTTATTGCATATTCAGTGCAACCAACTTGTTCGTATTCCTCAGCTTTCTTTGCTCGATTGTATGCTGTCTCAAATCTACTAACCGCCTCATCAACTGTGAAAACGTTATCAAACCTATTTATTTGTCCACCGTACTCTACAGGATCCTTTACTTTGTACTTTATGCCTTCTCGTCCCTTATCAAAAAAGTATCTCATGCCACTTGGATAATCCAAAATGGGTACATCTTTAAATATCTTAAGGGCTAATAATTCAAGATAAAAAGATACAAAGGCATGGTTAATATTTCTATTCCATCCCTTGATCATTTTAACTATTGGAACCAAATCACCATTGTGCCTGGAATTTTCATTGGTCATTACTTCCACATGAATTTTTGGATTAGTACTTATCCATTCCTTGGTTATAGAATTTGGTATCAAATAACCTCCACCTTTTCGATCAAAAGCGGGAACAACATCAACAATAAAGTCCGAAAAGGTTATCGTAACTGCTTGTCCATTACGACTTATTTTGAGTGTTTCTGGATAGGTTTTTAATAACACCTTTCTTAATTTATCAAGAAGGCTGGCTTGTCCATCATCCTCATAATATTTTTGATCAAGAACAACAAATACATCTATGTCAGCCTCTTTTAAGGGAGCAATCATAGTATGTCGTGAATATGACCCAGTTAAAAATGAATCTAAAACATTAAGTTCATTTTCAACAGCTTTTCTTACATTCTGCTGTCTTGTAGATACGGTAGATTGCTGCAATTCTGTAATTTCAAGGTTTGTCTTTAACTTTCCAAATGATTCCAATATTGTTTTTGCCATATTTTATCACCTCTTCATCTCGTCCACCAAGAATGGTTGACATTTAAAAGGCACAGTCTTTCGTATAACGGCTGCGGACATGCGAAGTGCAAGGCGTTAGCCGAGCATTTTGGCGGAGCGAAGCGTAGCCGTATGTCCGCTGTTATACGCACCCGTATGGGTCGGAGCGATAACGAAGAGTCACGAAGGCACTTAATTGTGAGCTGAGTATCTCTTAATTTCATATTCAATTGCCTTCTCAACCCTTCTTCTCTTTAATTTTTTGCCTCTCTCCTCATTAGTATATTATACACCTTTTTGTGGAAAACTATATAACCTTAATTATCAATCAAACCATAGCTCAATCTTTTCATTACCATACTGTAATATTATATGTCCACTTCCAAATTCGGAATGTGCATATGCACTACTAATTAAAGGATAGTCCTTTAATTTAATTGGAGTTCCATTTACAGTAGGATCAATATTCCAGCCTACAACAAATTCACCGATTGAAGGAGAGAGATAAACTAGGCCTTCATCTTTTTCAATTATCTGCGATGACTTTAATACTTCTACAAATCTATCAAAAGAGCCCCACTCAACTTTACTCCCACACTCTACAAGCCAGATATTGTTAGGAACATAGCAGATTAATTCTCTGCCAGCATACTGTCCATAATCTCCAATAGAAACTCCATGTTGTGAATAAATCCCGATGTAA
>Ga0208461_1002457_pt1 | contig 15170 bp, 14 predicted proteins | sample AD_JPNTR4_MetaG_FD_184448 | JGI IMG/M metagenome (GOLD analysis project Ga0208461, IMG submission 184448) | Active sludge microbial communities of municipal wastewater-treating anaerobic digesters from Japan - AD_JPNTR4_MetaG (SPAdes) (version 2) | ecosystem: Engineered > Bioreactor > Anaerobic... | reverse complement strand
TGAATTCTCTACGGTCATGAAAGTTATAAACGCTCTTGGACTGAAGCTACATGCCGGAACGGGCAAAACAAAAAAAGCCGCCTGAATTAAACCGTGAACCATGAACCTGCTTTGTCATTCCGAACGCATATACCCTTGTCATTTCGAGGAGCGAGGCGACGAGAAATCTTGAAGTACTAAAGCAAGACTTCTCACATTCGTTCGAAGTGACATGATGTGTCATTTCGAAGAGGGAACTGACGAGAAATCTTTTTATCAAGATTCCTCACACGCCTATGGCGGATTCGGAATGACAATTATGCTTAAAACTTAAATCTTTTTAACTTAAAACTATTTTTTCTCTTTCGGAGGTTCATATGATTAAACGAGGGATGGGTTGGCTGCCTGATTATCCAGATTTCAGGGACTACACAGAAGAAACAGAAGAAATAAAAACAATTCTGCAATCTTCACGGAGCGCAAAATCAGGTAAAACAAGCGCGAAAAACAAAAAAAGATCGGCAATCACGGCAAGTAAACTGCCTGCTTCAGTTGATTTGCGTCCGTGGTCTTCTCCGGTTGAAGATCAGGGAAATTTAGGTTCATGCACGGCCAACGCGGGAGTTGGCATTATCGAATACTATGAACGTAGGGCGTTCGAAAAATATACGGAAGCATCGCGGCTTTTTTTATACAAGGTTACCCGCAATTTAATGAAAGCCAAGGGCGATACTGGCGGTTATTTGAGAACAACCATTGGCGCGATGGTGCTTTTTGGCGTGCCGCCGGAGGATTATTGGCCTTACACAGATAACGAAAAATCATTTGACCGGGAACCTAACGCCTTTACCTACGCTTTTGCCGCTAATTTTCAGACCATCAAATACTTCCGGCATGACCCGCCGGACAGATCGCCGGCAAAAGTGCTTACGCAGTTAAAAACTTATTTAGCAAAGGGTCATCCCGCCATGTTTGGGTTTACCGTTTACAATTCCATTGATCAGGCGGAAAAAACAGGGCGGATTCCTTATCCTTCGAAGAAAGAAAAAATAGAAGGCGGGCACGCTATAGTAGCCATGGGATATAATGACAAAATTAAAATTAAAAACACGCATGATGATAAAGAAACAACGGGCGCTTTGCTGATTAGAAATTCTTGGGGTAAAAACTGGGGCGAAGATGGTTACGGCTGGTTGCCTTATGATTATGTGAATAAGGGTTTGGCGGAAGACTTTTGGAGCATTCTTAAAAAAGAATGGATTGATACCGACGCCTTCGCGGATTAGCTGTCATCCCGAACAGAACCTTCCGTCATTCCGGCGCAGGGCGGAATCCAGGAAAATGTCATCGCAAGAAATGACACCTGCGAAGTGCAAGCCCAGCAGCAACGCCCGGCGAATGCTCGGGCATGCATGATGGCAATTTAAACTTTGAACTGCTAAATAGGGGTAATAATGAAATCTTCTAAAGCATCCAAACTTCCAATCATCCAAGCTTCTAACTCTTCCAACGCCTCTAAACCGTCTAACTATCTCGTTACCGGCGGCGCCGGCTTCATCGGCTCCAACATCGTAGAAGAACTTGTAAGACTCGGCCATAGCGTCCGCGTGCTGGATAACTTCTCCACCGGCAAGCGCGAAAACATAGCGCCGTTTCTAAAGCAAATAGAACTTATCGAAGGCGACATCCGGGATGAAGTAACATGCCGTCAAGCCGTTAAAGACATTGATTACGTTCTTCATCAAGCGGCCATGCCCAGTGTTCCCCGTTCACTTAAAGAACCTGTAACCACAATTGAAATAAATGTCATGGGCACTGTAAAACTCCTCACAGCGTCAGCTAAAGCAAAAGTGCGACGTTTCGTTTATGCCGCTTCCTCTTCCGCTTACGGCGATCAGCCCGTAGCGGTCAAAAGCGAAGACCTCATGCCCAAACCCCTTTCACCTTACGCCGCCGCCAAACTGGCCGGTGAATATTTTTGTCATGTCTACAGCCAATCCATGGGGTTGGAAACGGTTGGCCTTCGTTATTTCAATGTCTTCGGCCCACGGCAAGACCCAAAAAGCCAATACAGTGCCGTCATTCCACTTTTCATAACAGCGGTTATGGAAGGAAGGCGGCCGACAATTTATGGCGACGGCACGCAGACGCGCGACTTTACCTTCGTAGCCAACAATGTTCAGGCCAATATCCTTGCCGCCACGACAACAAATAATGTGGCTGGTAAAATCATCAACATCGCTTGCGGAACATCATTTTCGGTGCTGGATTTATTGAGAGTTATTAATGAAGCACTTGGCAAAAACATTGAACCAATTTTCGCGCCAGCCCGTAAAGGTGATGTCACACACTCGTTGGCGGATATTTCGCTGGCGCGGGAACTGCTGGGTTATGAAGTGAGTGTTGATTTCAACGAAGGCATAAAGAGGACTGCACAATGGTATTTAAATTCAAAGCTTAATATTTATTCTAAACATCGCTAATGCGCTTAGACTTATATCATCTTTTTCTTGAACACATAAACTTATCGATCAGGCCATGAATACAAAAGAAATATCAGACCACGTACAATTTAAAACCATCCTGTTTCTTGCACTTGCTGTACTGCTTGTTGCTCATGCAACAATGGGGGAATACGGTAGAAATCTATTACTCAGCGCAATGGTTATTATAGTAATTACATTGTTTTTAACATACTTACATATCATCATCTTCAAGCGCAACATCTTCTTTATCCTAATTATCCTTTATATATTGTTACATTTCCCAATATTTCTACATGGCGGCGGTGGCCTATTTAATTTGGTTGCCGCGGCACTGCTGCCATTCATTATTTTGTTCAAAACAAAAGACTGGACATGCCAAGACAAAACAACCTGGTTTTTACTGCTTGCCCTTTTCGTGATTAACGGCCTTGGTTACATTTTGGGAGAATTGGAAACAAGATATATCATTAACGGCTTTGGCGCCTTTATCGGCATCATAACAATTTTTTTTATCGCACAGGGCATTTTACTTACCAATAAGCGCATAAAAATATTTATTTTGTCGTCAGCGGTTCTCGGCATAATCAATCTGTTTGTTACAATGAATACGTATTTTGAATTAATATCAATACAAAGTCCCTTATTTGTATCTTTCTACGAGCGAGCGAGCTATCAAGTATACGCACATACTGGCACAATAAATACCGTAGAGTTACTTGGTGAATGGGGTATGCTCAATGCCTTTCTTTTTTTACCTTTTCTTACGCTGAAACAAGGGAGAGCGTTATTTAATAGAAGAGAAATGATTATCGTTTACGTTGGTTTTTTAACCTTCATAATATGTGCATTTATATCTTTCTCAAGCGCCGTTTTTATGCTGACACTTGGCGGCATGTTTTTGTATGCGGTATATTCAATCATCAGCCTTTACAAACCGAGAGTAATGATAAGATTTTTTTTGATTGCACTGTTGATAGTTATCTTTATGCCAATCATCGCTTCTTTCTTCGAACTGGGCTACATCATTGATAGATACCAAAGAATCCCCGAATTCTTGAGAATCTTACTGACAAATCCTTTAACAGCAGAAGGCACCTCACGCGAGGCAGTGTATCAATTAGGATTAGCGCGAATCAGCGAAAAAGCTTGGATCTTCGGCAACGGATTTTCCATACCTGAAGGAAATACTTTTTCATGGTTCGGTAGTTATCAAATACAGCTATATGTAGACTATCATAATTTGTTTTACTGCTTAATCCCTATATGGGGCTTCACAGGGCTTGCCATGTTTATCTGGTTATTATTACGATCGATATTCAATCTTTTTGTAAATATCAAAAAATTAAAACATCTTGAAAGCCCTTTGGTACCGTTAATGATTGGCTTGCTATTTGTCCTTACATTTTTTTTAATAGATGAATACAAAGTCAACGCAACACGTAACTCTTATTTCACTATTGTAATGATATGGCTCGGTCTTGCCGTTAATGTGAACAGTATCGCCAAGAGGTTAATCAGTGTTCAGAAACTCTGAAACGGGGCAAAGGATTCTTAAAAACGCTGCATATCTCGCCTTTGGCAGCATTCTGGGAAAGGCCGCCATGTTTATCGTTTTTATTCTGGTTGCCCGCTACTTCGGTCCGGAAAACTTCGGCGCTTACAATACCGCTTTCAATCATGTTTTCATTATGGGTATTTTAGCCACTTTGGGCTTCGATATGGCTATTATTCGCGAGGGTGCAAGACAGCTTGAAACAGCGCCTTTGATACAGAACAAGATATTTCCACTGCGCTTTTGGGTATCAATATTCATATGTTTTTTTACTGTTCTTTCGGCATACGTAATTAAATACGATGAAGTAACTTTTAAATTGATTCTCATTATGTCGCCCCTTGTCTTCACCGGCGGCGCAGTTCAATCAGGCATAATTGAACACTTCAATTCTTATTTTAGGATGATTGAAAAAATGCAATATGCCACTTATGTATTATTGTTTCGGACGCTTTTATTTGCCGGTGTAGTATCTGGCATGTTATTTATAGAAGTTCTCAGTTTATACAATCTTAGTGTTTTGGTTGTAGCGTCCAGCATTGCCGCATTGTTTTTTCAGATTCAACAGGCCAAAATATTTTATCAGCAAAAATATTCTTTGCGCATCGATTATAATTATATAAAACCGCTTATCAGACCGATATTGCTCTTCGGTATTGTTTCCTTATTGTACGAGATTTCTTTAAGGTTGAATATCTTAATGCTGAACAAACTAAGTAATAATACGGAGGCCGGATACTATTCCGCAGCGTGGAACCTCGTAAGCATCGGCACGCTGTTTATTGCGTCTTTCTCAACTTCAATCTTTCCCAACAGCGCCAGAAGTATCTTTAGGGCTGATTTCAGGAATAAAATGTTAAAAGGGCTTGGCGCTGGAACATTGCTTTTCTCTTTAGGTTGTGTAGCCGTGTTTTTCATTTCCGAATTTATGGTTAAAGTTATTTACGGCGAAGCGTACCTGCAAGCGGCGATAGTACTCGTCGTCGCAGTATGGTTTTTGCCATTGCGTTTGCTCAGCATATGGGGTCATCAAATAATGGAAAGCGCGGATTATTTAATCTTGCGCATTTTTATATTTATCGTGCCAACGATTTTGAACATTTATGTTAACTTTTTACTAATTCCAAAATATGGCGCACTAGGGTCAGCATATGCCAGCCTCTTTTCGAACATTATTCTTCTTTTATTGGCAATGTTAGCGGGTGCGTGCATTATAAAAAATGACAAAAGGTTTGGTTAATTATTTCTAATTTGCATTAGCGAAAATCAGCCTTTACAAAAATGAAAAATATAAAAGACATACTTCGGCAAATACCGATTTTGGTAACGTTATATCGACAAATAAAATATTTGTTTCATCGTTATTTTTTGAAGTTTCAATTCAGAAATCATACAATTAATAAGCTGAGTTTTCTTTCAAGTTTATTTTATTCACCACAAGAGAATAGTTTTTTTGGTTATTACAATATTACACCCGCTAACAATAAAGGAGATGTTGTTTTTTGCTCTGTAAAGACAAATGAAGACAGGGGCAGCCTTTATGAACCTGTTAAGATTTGCATTAAGTCGGATAATAAAGTTAACGTGATTGCCGAAAGTAAGGCATGGAATTGGCAACAAGGCTGTATGCTCCAATGGTTAGGCGGGTCAGATGAAGTTATTATATATAATGATTATTTCCCTGATGGCGACAATTATGTCTCGAAAATCCTGAATATAAAGACAGGCGGTTTAAAAACTATTTGCAAACCCGTCTACGCCGTTTCAAAAGCCGGCGATTTCGCACTGACACTTAATTTCGATCGATTGGCTCTTATGAGACCTGATTACGGATATTTCAACCGAAAAATATGCTTAAATGACTTGCCCAATTATTTACAGGACGGGATTTGGTATGTTGATTTAATGAAAAATGTTTGTAAGCTTATTATCTCTTTGGAACAATTGATAGCATACAAACCAAGCAATACGATGAAAGACGCGGAACATAAAGTTAACCATATTGATATTGCGCCCGACGGTAACAGATTCGTGTTTCTGCATCGCTGGATTGGCCCACAAGGAAGATTCATGAGGCTTCTGACAGCCAACTGTATTGACGGCAGCAATCTATACTATTTGACCGGTGACATAATGGTATCTCACAACTGCTGGTGGACAAAGCAAGATATTATTTCTTTTTGTCGTATGTCAGATGGCCGCAATCGCTACGTGCACTTCAAAGACTTGAACGGCTTCGTTGAAGTTATTGGAGGAACTGATTTCCATAATGATGGGCATCCCTCAGTATCCCTTGACGGCAGATGGATGTTGACAGATGAATATCCAAACAGCACGAGATTTTCCAATCTATTCTTATATGATTTAATAAATGGGAATAAAATATTGCTGGGCAAGTTTTTTCAGCCATTAAAATTCAATGATGAAAAACGTATTGACTTACACCCGAAATGGATTCCGGACGGCAAACAAGTTTTTTTTGAATCCGGCCACACCGGGAAACGCCAACTTTATCAAATGAATGTATCACAAATAGTAAATGAATAAACAAAAAAGAAAGCTATTGTTTGTCAATCCTAATCAGTTCGGATACAGTGCGGGATACCATTACTATTGTAAGTATCTCAAGCATGAATTTGATATTGATTTTTTGTGTATTGATAAAGGTTTGGTAAAGTTTGAGGAGCCGGATGTTCGTGTCATTTATCAAAATGCAGAAAAAAATAAGATAAAACAGTTAGTAAACTTTATACTTCAAGCAATTAGGGTATCCAGACAAAAGGAGTATGATATTATTTTTTCTGTTTATTTTAGATGGGTATATCTATTAGGTCTTTTCTGTAGGGGTAAATTAAAGATATTAGATATTCGTACCGGATCATTAAGTGATAATAAATTGCGTAGATTCCTCTACAATAGGATGAATCTTTTTTCATGTCTCTTCTTTGACAAGATAACAACCTTGTCTCTAAATTTGGCTAACCTACTCAAATTACCAAGCAAGAAAACATTTATTCTTCCATTAGGCGCGTCTGTATTGGATGAAACTCCCAAACAATATAATAAAACACATCTTATTTATATTGGTACTTTGCATAAAAGACATATAGAAAAAACTATTGATGGTTTTGCGCTTTTCTACGCCAAGCACTCCGGCAAGATTACTTTGCGATATGATATTATTGGATTCAGTCACATAGAAGACGATGTAGATAAAATCAAATCCGCCATAAGCAAGAATAATTTAAATGACATTGTAAGATTTCATGGAAGGAAACATCATCAGGAGATTAAACAATATATTCAAAACACAACCATTGGTGTGTGTTTCGTGCCTCAAACGCCATATTACGATGTGCAGCCCGCAACTAAGATATTTGAATATGCTTTCTCCGGATTGATAACAATTGCTACAGATACGTCAGAAAACCGGCGATTTATATCCGGTGTTAATGGTGTAATTTGCCAAGATAATGCAAAAAGTTTCTGCGAAGCATTGGAGACAGTTTATGCAAACAGAGCCAGATACAATGATATTGAAATCAGAGAATCATTGCGTCAGTATAATTGGTCATATATCACAAAACATATTCTACTACCGATATTAAATAATTAGCATTATTCTTGCGTATATTCCGCAATCGGAAATCCAGATTTTTTTGAAGTTTACAAAATAGCTGATTTGACACTGACGAAATAAAAAGTACCACCTTTACCAGTACAGACACTTGATGAGTTTATGAAAAAAATTTACTTTCTAAGACGTGAAGAATGCCCTGCATGCGCTGCTGACAACTTTAAACCAATATATCAGATGCCATATGATCAACCACCAATAAAGGATTATTTGATAGATTTTTATTCACGACAAGGCATTGTGGAATTTGAGTATCTTGTTGGCGCCACTTATGCCCTTTGTAAATGCGCTGTCTGTGGTATGATTTTTCAGCGCTATATTCCAAACGATGATCTAATGAAAAGGTTGTATGATCATTGGATTGATCCATCAAAAGCATTTAGACAGCATCAGCAGCAAGCCGATCTGGGATACTATTCATACTTCATACAAGAGATTATGCAAATTATCGCATATTTTCAAAAAAATCCTTCAGCCTTAAGTTTTCTTGATTTTGGAATGGGATGGGGTAAATGGGCACAAATGGTAAAAGCTTTTGGCTGTGATTCAGTAGGCATTGAATTATCAACAGAAAGAATTGAAAATGCAAAGTTAAATGGAATTAAGGTTATTACGTGGAATGAAATTCCGGATCAGCGCTTCGATTTCATAAATACTGAGCAAGTATTTGAGCATATTCCCGAACCTTTACAAACATTACGTCACTTGAAGACAGCCCTAAAGACAGACGGAATACTAAAAATAAGCGTACCTACTGCAAACGATATTAATCGACGATTGAATACTATGGACTGGAAAGCACAAAAAGGCACAAGAAATTCTCTAAACCATGTGGCGCCTTTAGAGCACATAAATTATTTCACAAGATCATCTCTCGTTATGATGGCAAGTAAAGCAGGCATGGAAGAAGTTTTTATTCCCCTGAAGATACAGTATAGATATTCCACCGATTGGGGTGGCTTTTTTAAAATAGCAAAAAATATTTTTCGGCCAATATATCGGAATATTTTTAAGATGCAGAACTATATATTCTTAAGGATTAGGCAATAAAGTGCAATACCCATTGAGTAACCACAGCTCTGCGAATGACGTAAAGAAACAATTAGAAATTTCATAAAAAATCACAGTATTCATATGAAAAATATTCTTTACATAGCCCCTGACATGTCTGTTAAAGGTGGTATTTCGACAGTTATTAAAGGTTTTCTGGGCACAAATCTTTCACAAAATAATAATATCGTTCTTATTGCCTCGCATGTTGACGGCACAAAGCTTCGAAAATTGTTGCAGGCAATTACCGGGCTTCTTAAAACAGTTTATTATTTGCTGTTCAAACAAATTGATATTGTTCATATTCACGGCGGTGATATCACAAGTGTAAAGAGAAAATATTTCTATTTCCGACTGGTTCAAATATTTAAAAAAAAGGTGGTTTATCACTTTCATGGTGCTTCTTTTGGGGAACAATATTCTGTAGCTTCAGATGGATGGAAAAGAAAAATCAGATATCTCTTAGAAAAATCGGATGCCGTTATTTGTCTTTCTGAAAGCTGGAAGACGGCCCTTATGAAGATTGCACCCGCAGGTAAAATTACAGTAATAAAAAATGCCATATCATTGCCTTTTCTTTCAGATAGACAGAAAAAAGAAAATAAAAGCATCAACATTGTTTTTCTTGGTCTGATTGGCGAAAGAAAAGGCATCTTTGATTTAATAAAAGTGCTATCCCGGCTTATCGCGGAGGAATGTAACATTCACCTGACTGTCGGCGGAAATGGCGACATTAAAAGATTAATAAACGAAATAGAAAAAAACGGGCTGAAAAATAATGTAACGTATGCAGGCTGGATTGTGGGCAACGACAAAGACGAACTTATGAGAAATACAGATATCTTTGTTTTGCCATCTTACGGTGAGGGCATGCCCATGACGATTCTTGAGGCAATGTCATACGCAATTCCTGTAATTGCCACCAATGTGGGCGGGATACCTGAATTGATAAAAGATGGAGAAACCGGGCATCTCATTGAACCCGGCAACTTAGATCAGCTTTTGGAGAAAATGAAGAAACTGATTGAAGATGAAAATATGCGTGTATCTATGGGTAAAAAAGGAAGGGAAACTGTTGAAAAAGATTTCAGCATAAGCGAGATGGCAAACAAAATTGATGATGTTTACGAAAGCTTACTTTTGTGTTAATTTTAGGGAATTGACTTGCTTGTTACGATTAATTCAATTAAGCAGTGTATGCATTAATGTGTATATTTAGTGGAGAGTAATAAATGGAGCATAATTATTATTTAGTTAATGGCGCCGACATCGACAAAAAAAATTCAGCAGCGAACCAACGTGCGCAAGCTATCCTGAAAAGAAAAATTGAAATATTTAAAGAGGAACTTGCAAATAAATATAATTTTATTTTAGAAAGCGATCACTTCATATTGTCTGCTGGTTGTGGGCAATATTGTATGGAAGCTCGAGTACTTAATGAAGTCTTTCCATCAAGTATAGTAGGTGTCGATTTGGACGTACAGGAAGAAATTAGTCACGGTAAATTAAAAGTGCTTAAATGTAGCATAGAGTCAATGCCTTTCCCTGATAATTATTTTAAATTCGTGCATTGTTATCATGTATTAGAGCATGTAAATAGCCCGCAAAAAGTATTAATGGAATTCAAGCGCGTACTAACTGAAGATGGCGTCATTTTTATAGGATTTCCTAATCGTTTAAGAATGACGCCAATGTATATAAAATCACACGAAAATCTAAGCATAGCAAAAAAGATAAAGTACAATTTACGTGATTATAAACAAAAGTTTAGTGGTAAGTTTAAGAATGAATATGGTGCACATGCAGGTTTTGCTGAAAGCGAGTTTATTAATATTGCGTATCCAATATTCAGCAAGGTCAAAAGTATCAGAAAAAGTTACAGTAAATTGATATATCCATCATTTCGTAAATTAATTGATTTTGCCTCCCTTTTAAATGCGGATGATTATTTTTTCCCATCAAATTATTATATTTTAAGGAAATAAAACATGTGTAAAATTCTAGTAACCGGTGGTGCGGGGATGATCGGTTCGAATCTGGTTAAACGGCTGGCCATCCAGGGAGATGATGTATATGTAATCGATAATTTATGGCGTGGCAAACTTGAATATCTCTTTGATGATTTGGGCGAACCCATTATTCCTTTAGAAACGAATTATTTTAATCGGGACTTAACAGACCCGAAAGCATGCGAAGACATTATAGTCAAAGTTGATTATGTATATCACTTAGCTGATATAGTCGCGGGTATTGATTATGTATTTAATAATGAAGGCAGCGTGTTTCGTCAAAACATGCTTATCAACTCCAATGTTATTACAGCAGCGCGGTCAGCAGGGAAAAAACTGAAAGGATTTATTTATGTCGGTACTGCTTGTAGTTTCCCCCTTACACGGCAAAATTCTCTTGATGTAATTCCCCTTCGTGAAGAAGAAATGTTCCCGGCAGAACCGGAATCCGCTTATGGCTGGAGTAAGCTGATGGGGCAGTACGAAACCGAACTAATGGGAAAAGAAACCGGTATACCCTGTTCGGTTTTGACGTTGCATAATGTTTATGGCGCGCCTTGCGACTTTGGCGAAAGAAGCCAGGTGATCCCGGCGTTGATCCGCAAAGCGATCAATTACCCAAAAGAAAATTTTATTGTTTGGGGCAGTGGCTCTCAGGGACGTGCTTTTCTCCATGTGTCCGATGCCGTGGATGCGTTATTCCTGGCAAAAGAAAAGGGGCTGGGCAAAGGAATGATACAAATTGGCCCATCGGTTTGTACGCCGATTAGAGAAATAGCTGAGACGGTGGTCAAAATATCAAAAAAGGAGATAAAAATAAAATATGATGTGACGAAACCGGAAGGCGATAAGGCAAGAAGCGCTGATTATTCCAAGGCGTTGAAAGTACTTGGCTGGGCACCAAAGGTTAACCTTGAAGATGGATTGGCCCAACAATACTATTGGATAAAAAAGCAAATTGAAAATAGCAAATAACTATATTTACAAAAAAATAAATGACATCGAAGCCTGCGCAACAAATCATGGTGTGGGACAGAAAAAAATATTTGTAGGCAGAAGTAATTGCCGATCAAATATAACACAGGCAGCGTTTGGTGAGCTGAAGAGCGGTGAAAAGATCGAGCAGCACGCTCATCCTACGATGGAAGAATTTTATTACTTTGAATCCGGAAAATTAAATTTTCATATTGCTGATGAAATGCTTTGTTGCGAGGCTGGAGATTTCGTTATGGTGCCCGCGGGTGTAAAGCATTTTTTAGAAGCCCAAAACGACTGTACTTTTATATATTGGGGCGTAAGCACTTAATAAAACAACTGATGCTTCCATATAAGCGAATGTAATAATTTATTGTCAAGGCTATGGATAAATTTTTGAATATTAATATCGAATTCAATCACGATAATGTTGACAGGATTATCCAGTCAAATATCCAGATGATGCGGAAAGGCTATGTATGTTCTGTTGATGGCAATATTATTGCCGTGGCTAACAAAGATTTTAAATATAATGAAGTCATTAATTCAGCACTTGTTAATCTTTGTGATAGCTCCTATGCGGCTTTTTTTTATTCATTGTTGAAGCGGAAAAGAACTAAACCATATATAGGTGCAGATTTATTTATAAAATATATAAGAATGAAAAAATACAATCAGGTATTCTTGGGTTCCACGCCTGAAGTGCTTGATTCTCTTAAAAGGCAACTACAAATCATTGATCCCAAAATTGCCACAATGCGTTTTATGCCATTGCCTTTTATGAATGCCGAGGATTTCGATTATGAAAATATAGCAAAAGAGATCAATTTGCTTCACCCTGACATTATATGGGTGTCTCTTGGTGCACCAAAGCAAGAACAATTTATGCATTATCTTTTGCCGAAGTTGAGTAAAGGAATTATGTTTGGATTCGGGGCTATTCTAAATTATTATTCAGGTTTCGAAGAATTTAAAAGAGCACCAAAAATAATGCTAAAATTAAAATTGGAGTGGTTGTATCGATTGTATCAAGAGCCCAAAAAACAATGGAAAAAAATTAAGAGTTATCTCGGTACATTTCCTGGTCTATTATTTCTGGAATTTAAAAAAATAATTATTCCAACCAAAAGATAATGTTACTTTTTGACCCCTGCTTTCCACCTGAAGCAAGTATATAATTCATGTCTGAAGAAAAAATCGAAAATGCGAAGAAGTCATTTGAGTTAAGGGGCTACAAACCCGGCGATGAGACGGCGATTTGTGCCTTGTTTGAACGCGTTTTCGGAAAACCGATGGGTAAAACGGAAAGCCTCCGCCATTGGCGGTGGGAGTTTCTGGAAAATCCGGCTGACGGTCTGTTTGTTCAACTGGCATGGGATGGGGATAAACTTGTCGGTCAATACACCGCAAGTCCTGTTCAAATGTATGCCGTCGGCAGCACTTTTACAGCGGCGCTTTCTCACGATACCATGACTGATCCGCAGTATGGCGGCTTGGGTATTTTCCGGGCTGCCGCTGAAACGCTTTACAGGCAACAAACAGATGCCGGGCAAGGTTTTATTTACGGCTTTCCCAATCGCAATTCGATTCATGGCTTTATCAAATATCTTAAGTGGCAACAGATCATGCCCGCGCCCGTTCATATCCGGCCGGTAAGACTTTCCAAAAGCATCTCCCGCAAAATATTTCACAGCGCGCCGGGTTCTTCGGCTGCGTCAGAGAGCACCTTTCAGGATGCATCATCCTTGCTTTCGGGCAAATCCGGGAAATACAAACTGCATGTGGAAACAGAATTCGGCGACTGGGCGGACGATCTCTGGGTGCGTTGTAGTAACCAGCACCGTTTATGGGTAGTGCGCAACAAAGCTTATCTCAACTGGCGTTACGTCGCCAAACCCGAAAACAAATATCATATTGTCAGTATCTGGCAGGATTTTCAGCCGGTAGGCTATGTGGTCATTGCCTGTACCAATATGAATTTCGGCGATACGATCTTCATCATGGATTTTTTGGTCGATCTGAATTTTAAATACGCTGCGGATGTGTTGATTCGCTACGTTGTCAACGTCGCCAAGAAAAACGAATGCGCCTTTGCCAGTGTTCTTTTGACGCCCGGTTCAAAATATCTGCATATCTTCAGAAAGAAATTATTCCTGCCGTTGCCGGAGCGTTTATTTCCGCAACCCTTGTACTTCGGCGCCAGATGCTTTGACGCTTCTCTAAATCATCTGATCTTTGATCCTAAAGCCTGGTCAATCAGTTGGGGTGATAACGATGTCATCTGATCCGGCCACCGGCTTTTTAACCATCGATGTTGAAGAATGGTTTCATATTCTGGATGATCCGGCGGTCCCTGATTTCGGACAATGGGCGGGGCTTGAATCGCGCCTGCAGCGCAATATGGAACTGCTTCTTTCGCTGCTGGATGAATACAAGGTTAAAGCCACCATGTTCTGGCTGGGATGGGCTGCGGAAAAGCACCCTGCCCTATTACGCCGGTGCGCTGAGGCCGGTCATGAAATTGCCAGTCACGGCTATGCGCATGTGCTCGCCTATGAAGCGGGACGTGAAAACTTCCGGGAAGATATCCGGCATGGGAAAAAGGTGCTTGAGAATATTACCGGAAAGGAAGTTTTGGGTTTTCGTGCGGCGGGGTTTGGCACCACGGCGGACACGCCCTGGTTGTTTGAAGAGATTCGGGCAGCGGGCTATGTCTATGATTCGAGTGTTTTTCCGGCAAAGCGCGGCCACGGCGGTATAGTTGATTTTAAACGTGAGCCGCACCAGATAGATACACCGGCCGGGTCTCTTTTGGAAATTCCGCAATCGGTTGTTGAAATTTACGGCAGGCGGGTGAGTTTTTTCGGCGGCGGGTATTTGCGGCTGGCCCCAATATCTTTTATTAAATGGGGAATCGGTAAATTGCACAAATCCGGTTTACCGCTGGTTGTGTATGTTCATCCGCGAGAGGTTGATCCGGAGCATCCGCGTCTGCCGCTAAGATTACATCGACGGTTTAAATCTTACGTGAATCTGAAATCGACTGTGCCGAAATTACATTGGCTTTGCAAAAATTATAAGTTTCAGTTGATGAAGGAATATTTAGAAAATAGTATTAAGTAATTGAGGTTTAAGTAGTTAAGTAAAAAGAGGAGTTGGAAGGTTGGAAGCGTTAGAAAAATGTGAAAAGTGAATAGTGAAAAATCCGCTGTCATTCCCCGGCGTGTCCGGGGAATCCAGGGAAAAAAAGATTGCCACGACGGCTGAGAGCCGTCTCGCAATGACATTTCTTCCTCCACCCGCACCCCCTCCAGAGGGGGACAATGAAAGGTGAAAGTACCACTCGAATGTACATGAGAAGTTTTGAAAAAAGATTTCTCGTCGCTTCGCTTCTCGAAATGACAGTTAGGAAAGGGTTAGAAGAGTTAGAAAGATGTGAAAGGTGAAGCGTGACGCGTTTATCAAATATTACTTAAAGAGCT
>Ga0208461_1002430_pt1 | contig 15293 bp, 32 predicted proteins | sample AD_JPNTR4_MetaG_FD_184448 | JGI IMG/M metagenome (GOLD analysis project Ga0208461, IMG submission 184448) | Active sludge microbial communities of municipal wastewater-treating anaerobic digesters from Japan - AD_JPNTR4_MetaG (SPAdes) (version 2) | ecosystem: Engineered > Bioreactor > Anaerobic... | reverse complement strand
CGCCAGCATAGTCACCGCCACACACAGGAACCCAACCGCCATCCACGTATTATTCACCGGCAGAATCCACAGAAGAGTGTATAAGGACCCCGCCACACAGGGCAACAAATAGGGAATCATACGGATTGAACCTCTGTCAGCTCCTGTTCAAAATGAAGTATGTCCTGAATTACTTTGTTGTGCCCCGCCACGTATCCGGCGAAGTAGCCAACCATAAGCAGTAGCAAGACGACGATAACACCCACGAGCCCAATCGCGAATCGGTCGATCTTCTCCATTTAGCCCTCCGTCAACTCAGTCTCAAGTGCGGCAAGGGCACGCCAGGCCATTTTCGCCGTGTGCCTCAGTCCGTCAGTGTCCATCGTCCCTCGCTGTATCAAGTGGCGAACGATACAGTCCGCATGATCGGCAGACTTCTCCTTGGCCCAGTGCATTGGCTCCCCGGGGTTGTGTTGCTCATTCCCGACGTAGCTGACATTTGCAATCGCCATAATGGCATTGGGGAAATAGTCCAGCACCCCACGGGCGACCGGATGCTGTTTCCTGGCCTTGCTGTCAAGTCTGTCGATCATTTGTCCCCCAAACACGTATAGACGTCGCCATTCAAAGCACATTTCTTGTCCTCGTATCCCGCAGCAACCCGGCGGTAGGCCTCAAGCTTGGCGCACTCAAGAACGCCGATGACCGAGTTGATATTCGCGTAATTGACCCCATTGGTTCGGAGCCAAGTATCAATTAGGTTCGTTATCAGATAGTTTAGCTCGCCTACAGGAGCGTTGAGAAACGTCTGTCCGGCAGACCACCTGTCCTCGTCGGTAATATACGGCATCAGATCACCTCCACTCCAAGTTGGTGTGCAAACGCCACCTCAATCCTCGCCCCCTTCGACAACAACCAACACGGATGCACATACACCACGAGGTCGTATCGCACCCTCGCATACAACATGATTAGCAGGTCCCGAGCCATCGCCAGATACCACGCCAGCCGTGTATATTTGTGCAGAATCTTGATCAGGTCCTCACCGCAGAACGTGTGGGGGTTGAATACCTTCACACCAAAGCTCGCCCAGACAGCCGCCTCGTCCATGAACCACTGTTTGTTGTAATCAATCCATCCGGTCATCGGGCCCGACAAATACACAGCTCTTCGTGTCATAAGACCCCCCACCGCTTGCATAGTCGAGCCATACGCTCAGCCCGGGCTAGCTCCCAATGATACCCCCGCCATCCGCTAACCGGAAGATACACACACCACAAGGGGGAGGCTTCCCCACAGCACTCTTCATCTCCGCAGCTGTTGTCTAGATCGTCAACTTCATATGCCTGTGTTTCTCGTTCCATACTGACCTCCTAGTCTACGAACATAAACTCCAAGAGCATTGGAGGCAACTCACACACCCTTCCGCGAACTTTGTCGCCGACCCACACTCCGGGCAGGCGTGGATTTGCTTCTTGTTTCCCTTGACCCACGGGAAGGGGTTGGCTGGCTTTTGCGACTTTCCAGCCACTCCTCCATTTCCCGCCACGACCGGAACGTCTTTACTCCGTCCATGTTCGGCCCCCTCGCTGTTAAGACCACCATGCTTGCCTTGCACCTTGGCAAGATTGTCATTAGCAACTTCAGACAGATGTAAGCCATACGAAAGAGCAACCTCGGAAATAGTCCAGAGCGCATCGCCTAACTCCCCCTTTAGGTTATCTACAAACGCCTTCTCGGGCTTCCCCTTCGGCCTGAACTGTGACTTGGTAGCGTTGGACATAATCAACGCCCCAAGCTCCATCCACTCCGACGCGAACTCCATGGACGACCACGCCTTGCCAACCCGTCCGCCCTGCTTCACGGCTGCGGTCAGGTGTGCCCTCGCCTGATACTCGTCAAGCTGTTTGAACATTTAGACCCTCCGGCTATACTTCCAATCCCACTCTTGAAATTCATCGCGGCAGTGAACTTTCTCCAAGCCGAGGCCTTGCTCTAACTTTTCAACAGCCTGTGCTAGAGCCGCCGAAAGATCCCTAATCTGCTCCTGCAGATCCGCAATGTCAGCATCCACGTTTTTTCCTCCTATCTTCCGCCGCCTTCTTGTTTGCCATGAACACCTTGCTCCGCAGATTCTTCCGTTGTTTCCGGTTCGGCGTTGTCTTCACGGTCGGATACGGTTGATACATATTACCCCCTATACCTTGGCGGAGTGTCCGCCGTTACTATGATGAACAGTGCGATCACCACAAAGACTAAAAAGCCAACCATGTAAGACCTCCTTAAAACTCCGTCGCATCAGACATCAACGTCTCCGGCACCAACCGCGCCGCCCCATCGCTCATCACCAGACTGTAGGCCACCGGAGCCTGCTCCTGGCCGAACCTCGCCTTGACGTGTTTCAGCTCCAGACGCCCGTCTTTCTTAACCAGCGCAATCGCAGAGTCGGCCTGACGCATCTTGACCTTGCTTCCCGCCACGTCATTCGACACAACCGAGCCGTCGTTGTTTTTATCGAACGCCAGCCGTGACGCCGCACCGCTCGACATATGGTCTACCATAATCAGCGATATGTTATACTTATGCACAATGTTCTTTAGTGCCGTCATCGCCTTCATAGTGAAGTCGGTCGAGTTGTCGTCTCCTGTGTGAAAGCAGGAATACGAGTCCATCACAACGACTTCCGGCTTGTGTTCCTCCATCGCCCGGGCCATGATCTCGCAATCAGCCTTATTGAGGATGTCCCACCCCTCTTTCACGACCCATCGGACGTTGGTGCTGTCCAACGCCCGCCCCTTTGCCAGTTGGCGGATACGGTCAGCCAGCAAGGCGTGACTTGACTCGTCGTCGAGATACAGCACCCGGGCTTTGGGAAGAACCGACCCGGTCAGCCACACCGCGTTATGCTCGCTCAACCGGATAGCCAGGTCCATTGTCACCCACGACTTGCCCCACCCCTGGTTTCCAAATAGCCACGTAATCGACTTCCTCGGAATCCACCCCGGAATCAGCCAATCGACCGGCGGTGCGCTGTCGATCAATCCAGCCGTCGTCATCATGTTCCACGACGTCTTTACTGTCTGCGTTGGAGCGTTCTGCTTCTCTTTTGCCGACGCCCAGGCGATAATCTTCCTGGCATGGACAACCGGGTCCTCTGCCACACCTTCTTCCCGCATCGCGTCCAAGTGGGGCATTAACAAGGCCAGCGTCTCGGCCTCACTCAGACCTTCGTGGATCAGCTTTCCAACGATCTTGACTAGCGTCCCGTGACGGTTTCCAGCCTCCAAAGAATTAACCGCGTCAGTCACCCAGCCTACCCGATTAACCACGACCGGCACGTCCGGTATATACCCAGGATACACCGGCATCTCTCCGGCAATCGCCCAACAGTAAACATGCCCGGTTTCGTGGATAGAGGGCGGAGCTACCACATATCCGCCATCGCCCCGCAAATCGAGTCCTGGAGCTATTCTCACGCCATTTGAGACCTTGGTGCCAGGGTGCTTGAAGTAGTGGTGGAACCCCTTTCTAGCCTGAGCCCGAACTGGCGACGTCAGGCCCAGTTTAGTGGCGTTCTCCGCCCCTTCTGCGCTGTCCTCGTCCACCACCACCAGGCCGGAGATAGCCCCAGTCACGAGGCCTAGGTTGTTCTCTCCAGTCCCGAACCAGGCCACCAGTTCTTCGTCTGTGGCCACCCGCTCTTGATATGGCGCCCAAGAGGCAATCGCTGGAACTTTAGAGTGTGGGCGAAGCGGAATCACCGACTTTCCCTTCGCGATATATTTCCGCGCCATTTCCAGCATGTTACCCCCGGTTTAGTCGCTAGTTAGAGAACGTGAACACACATCCTGTGTCGTCAACCACCCAGAACACGCCAAACTCTCCGCTGGTAGGCTTCAGGACATCCCCGCCGTGCCGGCCAGCTGCAACAATCAGGTTGGCCTGGCTGTCGGCCACGCCCTCCTCCACCACCGTCTTGACCCCAAGCTCGGTAGTTTTGACGACTTTATACTTGCCCGGCGTCATTGCAAGAACCCCCGAACTAATTTACCAAGTAGCACCCCGCCAACTATGGCGACTGCCCATAACCAGAACGCAGCGACCGCAAGACTACGCACGGTTCGCCACCAAAACAAACACCATCAGCACAACCTGGCCAAGAAGAAAAATATCCATGTGAGTCATAGAATCTCCTTTCGCTTTAGTGTATGGGCCGACCACGCCCCATCATACGCCCATATTACCATCTCTTTCACACGGAACCCCTTCGCCTCCAGAATCGCGCGGTAGAAGTTCAGTTGTAATGTATGCTTCTCCAGATTCTTCTCGACATTCGCGTCCGTCTTGTAGTCTAGCACACTAAGTGAACAGTCCTCGTTTACTACAATGGCGTCCAGCCGACCACACCGCAACGCCACCGAATCGGACACCACCGCCTCAGGAACGATGTTAGCTTCCTTCAGCGGGAACGTCTCGACCGCATCCAGCAGATACCGGATCTTTGGCCGATGATACCCCTTCGACGTCCCAAGGTCACGGAACCGGAACCACTGTTCCATGGCGAGATGGAGGGCCGTCCCGAACTTGGAGGCCAGATCCCCATTCATCTCCCACATTGCTAAAATGTCGGACTTGCGAGCCTTAAGTTTAGTCGCCACGAATCCGGCGATCTTGTCGGCATCGAAGTCCGGCGTGTTTTGCTTGGCGTAGGCGGAGCCGGACACTAATGTCTGGCCGTCTAAAGTCGTATAGTGGTGTGCTACCGGACAATATAAAATTGTCTCTTTAGTGAACGTCTCAATCAGCTCGTATGACATTATCCCTCCCTAACGACCGGTTGCTCTCGGAACCGGTCTGCAATCCCCGCCACAAACCCTTGCATATAAATCACGTTAGCATACTCTTCAAGCCGCTTACTGTCGCACTCCAGCTGGTCCGCAATACCCCACCGACCAAGCCCCGGCCCAAGCAGTCGCGTAGAACAATAGAGACCTTCCATCTCTTCGGGTATCCCGATTCGATATGGTTTTTCAACCGGCGGTTTTCTATCCATTTGCCTCCTCATTGCGCATCACGACTGCGCATCACGATTGCATACGCCCGCCCGTGCTTCAGTGTGGCGACGTATCTCCAACCCTGCCAGTTGTGCAATTTACAAGCCCGCCAATCGTCGTGCGTCCAATATAACGTAAACCCCTGCGCCATTAGCTCCTGCGGTGTTGTCTCGCCCTCCCACACCGGATGCCCGCCCTTCCCCACAGCCTCGGTGAACTCCACAAACGGAAACGCCCCGCGTTGCTCAGCTTTGCACCGTAACAGCATAGCGTCCTCCCGTTTATACCCCCGTTGCTCTGGAGGGCCGCATAAATCGCCCGCGCCATTTACGCTTGACGCCGCACACTCGGGCTGTCAGAGGCCGCGCGGGATATATTGTAGTCAGCCTATCACACACAGGCCCAAGAGGCCTAAGCCTGTAATATGGAGCCGGATGGACTCGAACCACCATTCCCGATTATCAGTTCGGAAGCTTAACCGCCTGGCCATGGAACAGGCATTTAGCAGACGACCCCCAAAGTGTGCCAGTTATCGCACTGGCTGGCGGTGAGGTGGTAGGCAAAGTCCGTCCACTCACCCAACAGACGCTTACAGGGCAACCTGTATACTGGCCGCTGTTGGCAAAATTGTGGACAGTTTAGTGTCTTGTCCAGGACAGCCCCCGCCTTAGCGGTCAGGCAATTCCCCGCCGTTCGGACTCCGCCGATACGGAGCGGTGGGGAGAATCTATTCAGTAACCATTCGCCAGTTGAAGCATCACTTTAACCAGAACGCACCGAGCATCCGTTAACATCTGGCCGACCTCACCGCCGGGATACTTACTGGCGTCTGGTAAACAGGCCAGAGCCTCGGCTATTTGCTTAATCGTCTTGCCCGACTGGTTGGTGTCCATATCGCAGCCTCAGAAGGGGGTGGTGTCCAAAACCACCGCCTTGGCATCAACGGCTTTAGTGGCCGCGGGCGCATCCTTCGGCACCCACCGAACATACAGTCCGCTCCCCCTGAACGTTCCTCCCGCAATAACAGCCGCAATATTCGAATATGTTTTACCGTTCGTCGCGGTGTTGTTCTTCGTAAGGATCTTAATGCTCTTCCCCACTAACGCAATCGGCCGAAACGCCTTGCGCGTTTCATCGGTGAATTTCGTCCCCAACACTTCCGACGCGAACTTCTCCAGGTTCGACTTCTCTCCCATCGTCGCATTGAACCGGCGTGAACTCACGTTGAAATGCTTTCCGTCGGTCCGTTTAGTGGACAGCTCCGTGATAAATTTCAGTTTGCGTTTCGGCCCATACTTAGGATCCTCGACAACGCCTAAATCTATCAAGTCCACAATCACCGCGTCGTGCAACGTCTCCGCGGGAATCTCCCGCGTCCCTCCCGGAACAGTAACATCTATGTCGTCCGCCATTGTAAGGCCTCCTGGCCCTGATTGGGCTTAGTTTAGTGTGATACCCCTTCTGCATATAAATACCTTCCACACCTCATCTTTGCAAGTGTCTATCTAATTTACCCTCGACAATTTCTCTTTAGTGAACCGCCCCGCCTTCTTTTTAATTAGCCCGAGCAGTTCCGCAATTCGTTGTTGTGACACCCCCAGGATTTTTGCCACTTCCCGGCGAGACATTTGACCGAGGAGGTTCAATGAGAATACACTCTTTTCCATTTGGCTCAATGCCGATTCGAACTCGGGCCGTCGTTCCGCAAGAATTGCCGCCTCTTCGGATATGATGGGCTCCTTTTCGATGTGTTGATCCATGTGAACGGCTTGCCCGTATGTGTCTAGGTTCCTATCCGGTCCTGGCTCTATGTATGAAGCTCCCGCGTTGTCATCCCACCCGCTAGTGGACGTGCCCCGTCGGACGTCCCGCTCTTTTGGGAGCTTTCCCGTCCGTTTGAATTTGGCAATGTCAAGCGAAACTTGTTTCTTGGCTTTAGTGGTCAGCATATGGATAGCTCCTTTATTTGTTTGTCGCTTCATTGATCGCTAAAATAATCGGCTTATACTTCGCCTAATATTCAACCGCGCCTATCGCCATTTGTTCGATCTGGCGGGTTGAAAAGGCTTCCCATTCAACCCGGGGATGGCTTTGGCACCCAATCGTAATCCGATCGCTGATACTGGCCACAAAATACGGACCAAAATATCCAAACCACGCGTTAGTTCCTGACAGGTTTGCCCTGGACAGTTCGGCCCCGAACAGTTTGGCCCCGGACAGGTTGGCCTGCAAGCCGCCTAGCGAATTAGCCAACCATTTTTGATGTTTTTCTAATACATCATTTAGATCGTTTTGTAACATGTTAGACCCCCTTTGGAACTTTAACTAGTGCCCTATTATCCCCAAACCGTCCACACCCGTCACATGTCTTTTTGACCACGTATCCCGTCAATTCCCCCACTACGTTTTCGTTGAACCCACACGTGACGCATACGGTTTTAGTGACGGTATCGCCAGAGTAGTGGCGTTTAGTATAGGTTTGATTAACCATTGGAATCTCCCTTTTGTATTGGTTTAGTGGCCTGCTATTTCCCGATCCAATTTTTCCATGCGCTCCTTTACCGCGTCGTCGAATCCCGCCATAATGGCGTCTAGAACGTCTGCGGGTATATGCCCATTTCGTTCAAACATGGTGGTGGAAATTGCCCGGACAATTTCCCGCGCAAGCCAGACCTGCCCTTCGGTATATTCATCCATTTATGACCTCCGATTTATCCCTTAGTTGAAGTAGGCGAATCACCTCATAAGCCGAAAAACTACCTTCTTCTATCCGCCGCAAAATGTCGGCCGCCTCTACCTTTTCCTTTTTGGTTATCATATATACCCCCTTATCCATTATGTTTCACCGCCGCAAGCTGGACCGCCACAGACGGGTTCTTGATGTAATGCACGGCAGAACCGTTTTGTTTAACCGCCTCGAGCTGGACCGCCTCAGACGGGTTATTGATGTATTCCACGGCAGAACCGGTTTGTTTAACCGCCTCAAGCTGGACCGCCTCAGACGGGTTCTTGATGTATTCCACGGCAGAACCGTTTTGTTTAACCGCCTCAAGCTGGACCGCTTCGGACCCCGCTAGAAACCAGTCTTTAGTAGATGCTTCGTTAGGCATCCTCGCCGTTTTAGCGTCTAGGATCGCCTGGCGTCCTGTTTCGTTCGTGGGGTGGGCTTTAGTGGGGTCATCCCACGAAAAAACAAAGCTATCCCTAGCTTCTCCTTCTTTCCATTTAGCGGGCGGGACAAACTCCCAACGGACATATCTGTCATCGTCTTCGGCAATAGCTAGAATATGCGCTATTTGTGAGTGACTGTCAATCCCTGGCACAAGCAGAGCCTTTCCTGTTTTCGTATCGTAAAACCCAGACATGAATTTACACACTTTTAACCCCCTTTTTACAATCGGAACAAATTCCATTTTGTAGCCTCGTCTCACACTCGGGGCAAACGCATCGGCAGAACCCAAAGACCTTTTCCCCTTTGCACACTCCGCAAAACGTCGGATCTACTTCGATATCGTGGTGGTCTAGGCAGTTACCGCCACACTCCGAGCATGCCGTCATTTTGGCCCCCTAGTTATTTTTTGGGACGTATAGACTACATCAGCGTTTAGAATATCGGAGCTTCCTATACTTCTCCGGGTCTTCATCAACAAAAACACCGGTTTACACCCGGTGGTAACTCCAACCCGCCCGGTTTTAACTTCCCCCCACGGGAATAAGACGCGGATTCGTTCCCCGCTATTAAATGCGGGGATCCACCGTTCAAACAAGTCCGACTTATCAAATGCGCTCCCGTATTCCGCCCATTTACGCGTGATGTATTCATCATAGCTTGACATTGCATCCTCCTATTAGCCTAAGGCATCAAAAAACGCTTGCGGCCGAGTGGTCCACTCTTTGCCCCCCCATGCGTTGATATGCCTTGACGTGGTGTTCGACCACTTCTTCTCGGTTTTGAATGCCCCCTCCGTGGTTATAGCCGCAACGGGCGTTTCATAACTGAATAACACCGCGTCTCCATTGTCTAGGTGTAATTCTGTCATGTTTGCCTGGATCGGTTTTAATTTCATGTTATTTCCCCTTTTTGCTTGCTTTGTAGTTTTCCACTTGCGCTTTATTCCGTTCCGCCCTAGCGTCCAGCTCCCCATAGAGGGCGATTAATTCATTAGTCGCGGTCCGTGCTAACTCATGATAACCCGCCATTGTGGCAAGGTTCCGCGCCCATTCCGTCCTAAAAATCTCCTCCCTCATTTCGGTGGACGTTTTCATCTAAATCCCCCTTATCGTCGAAGATGTTTGCTTCCCCTAAATACTACTAAACTTCCCGGAACTAGTCAAGTAAATTTATTGTAACGGTTATTACAAAAGAATACTGTCCTCCCAGATATAAACGGTATACATTAGATCCCCCCGCCAATCGCTTTTTTGTAACAATATATCGCCCCCGTTGTGATATGATCGTCATTTAAACCGTCGGCGTATAGCGCGGAAACTAGCGTTCCGTTTCGCCCTCCGAGATAGTGCAAAATGTCCCAAGCCACTCTCTTAATAGTCAATCCCTTTGTAACCCGCTCTTTTTCCATGTCGCCTATCCGCCCTCCATAATGTTTTTCTATCAGTGTTACCATGCCGCCATACAGAGTTTCTTTCCAGTCTTGTGTCATTTTCATATTAATTTACCTCCCGTTTGAATTTGTTCAGCATTTTAACCATGCCAAATTCTGATATGATAATCATCATAGCCACGTTCCCCGCATCATGGGCTAGCATCCTGTGGGAGGGTGTTCGGGCCGCTTCCATCGCCTTATACTTCGATGCATTCAGGTCGATCGGGTCTAGGTTCATCGTGGTCTCCCGTGCTTCAGCGTTCGTCTTACTCATCTTTCTTGTTTATAGTATACCACACTCCCCGCAATTTGTCAAGCTCTATTTTAACTATTTCACTTGTCGAAAAGTGTTGATTCTATGGGGACGGGCTGGATATTCGCAAATTATTTTATTTCGGCCATTGACATATTTTCATGGCGTGCAAACATTCACCCTTTAAATAGGTGGGCGCACAGAGTATATATGAGAGAAGGGGGCTCCATGTCAAAAGTTAAAAAAGAGTTTGCAATGGAGTGGATGCCAGACCATATGTTCCTAGACCACGTCCGGGCGTTAGAGAAAGCCGCCCAGCCTAAGCAGAAGGGGTTGACGGCGTTAGACCGCGCCCAAATTGCCCAGCACGAGGGAATGCGACGGCGCTACATGTTGCGGGAGCAATACCGATAAAATATACCCTTGCAATATGGGCATTCCCAGCGTATTTATATGTAGAGGGGCTTTACTTGGAGAGATTGATAGAGAGTTAGAAGCGGGTCAGTTTGCCCGTAACGTTTCCATCACTTGTCGAAAGGCCTGTGAATTTAAACTCTCAAAACTTCCGGTCCGTAACGTCCGGAGTGTGTGCCCTAACCCGGTCCATTAATCCCTTCCTGTTTATCGTTATACAAAGTCAACGTTGAGGGCATAAAATTAAATTTTTATGCTCTATGGTAAAACTACGCCCAACTGGGGTTATCATGAATGTCTATGACGGTATTAAACGAAATGTAACCGAGGATGAGATTAAGCAACAATCACTTAACGAATGCTTAACAGGTGTTACAAGAGTATACGGCGGCTCCAGGGAGATACAAACAAAAACGCCATCATACTTACGGGAGAAACGTTCGGCCAACACTTGGAACGATAAGGTTAAACTTGCCACCTACTATCCAAAACACGGCCTACCTCGGGAAATGATCGGCGGTAAGCATGAGATACAAGAAAATAAATACGATTGACCCATGAAATTACCTGGCTTACAGAGTATACATGAGAGAGGGGTGTGTGTCCTTGGGAAGTAACAGGACAAGCTTCCAAGTAAGTCATACGCAGACCTACAGGAAAATACCCCTCCACGCTCCCTCTCTCCCTCCCATTGCTAGGAAATTCCCTGATAACATAAACCGAGTAGCATACACGCTCCAGGAAATTTCCCCTAGACGCCTGTTAATGGTTACAGACTACACGCTAAGTTAGACTATTGACACGCTGAAAGGTGATGATACAGACGCGTAAGGGTCACGAATAGAGAAACGGGAATGGGAAGTAGTGGTCAACTCCGGTTATTTATCACCAAATTTGGGGTATATAATATTATCTTATGACACACAAATGGCTAGATAAGATACGAGTGGGATTGACGATGCGTTTCGGTAGAAAACGTGGGCAAAAATTATACATGGTCGGGCCCCAAACAATATCTTCAGAAGCCCGTATTTCGCCACCGGTAATTCGGCCATGGATATTATTGAAACCGGCCCGTGAAAAATAAAATTTTAAAATTGTGTAGTCGTAGGGAGGGATTATATCATGGCAGCCACTGTGGTTAACACTTCGCGTTACGTAACGCCGGAGGGTGTGGAAACGAAGCCTTTGTTCGTTAAAAATATGGCCCTCCAGGATTGGGAGCTTATAAACAAGTTGCGGGTGTCGCTTGGCGGGAAGTCGGTTGCTGACGTGATCCGCTACGCTCTCCGTAAGGCCGCCGGGGTTATTTAATCCGACCTGGCCGAACATATACATGTCTGGCACGAAGTGTATACAAAACGCCATTTTCCTACACATGTCCCTCCAATCGAGGCTATGTCCAGCGTCCAAGGAGCGCGCCGACAATAGTCCCCGCCCAAACAACAAAAGCTCGAGTAGCCTCTATTGGACGGATATGCATGAAATATCTTTAAATGCCTGCCAGGTGCAAATTGAATCGTAAAATCAACCAGATCAAGAATGATATCGCGCCTATCGAATGTTTAAGAAAACGTGTTATTTCACGCCAATTGGGGGATACGATGTCGATTCGTCGTTTAATGCGTCTGCCGTTGAGTTTGACGATTGATTTCCTGATAGGGGTGGAAGTGGTCTTGTGGGAGCTTATCGTGTCTCTAATCGGCTGGGAAGGCCGTTTACGTTGATTGTGGCTGGGGGTGCGTCATGAGCTTGCTGGCTGTGTATTTGATGGCTAAGGGAAAGAAGTCGATGTTGCTGGACAGGAGCAAGATGGAATGGGCGATTGTAGAGCCCGGGGAGGGTCAGGCACTTCCTTGTGACCGATGTAAGCAGTTGATGCCGTCTGTTGCATATTTCCGAACGGTTAAAGAGCCATACCGGGTATTTTGTCATCCGTGTTATGTGCTTGAATTTGAATATAATCACACACTTCCCGAGAATCTCGGTAAAACTGGAGAATCAAATGCTTAAACGAGTTTTGATGTTGGTTGGTGCGTTGTTGGTGTCTGGGAGCGTGTTTGCTGCGATTAAGGTTGAGGTTGTGAATGCAGCCTCCAGCCCGGCCCTGTCGGTTGAGTCTTCGATCCGTGAGGTTGGAACCCCCACGACCGTCTCTGTCAGCACGTCCGCCTGGACGAGGGTTCCTGCCGCCTCTACCCTGACCGGCCGGGAAGGCATCATGGTTAGCCTGCCTACCACGTTGAACGCTGTGGTTGTGGGGCATTTGGCTGATTGCACCAGCACCGCCGTTGCTACCACGGTTCGCCCCCTGGAATTTGCGAAAGGTGGGTTTGTGTTCGTTCCGGTTGGATCGGACGTGTGCCTTTGGGTGTTGAGCCTCCACTCCGCAGCTGAATCTGTCCATGTGCAGGAAATTGGGCAATAACATGGTGTTTAAAAACCGAAAGGTTTTTGGTTTGGTTGGTCTTTTTCATTTGGTTTTTGGCTTAGCGTCAATTCAGGCTACCACGTTATTTGAGTTTGTTGTGCATGGACATGTGTATCAAATCAGACAGACCGGCGACATTAAGGTTGTCCAAATATATCTTGGTGACACGAGCGGATTGAATTCCCTCAAGTTCAGGTCGTGGTCGGCGACGGGCGGGTTATTCACGTTGACTGGCGAAAGCCAGGAGTTTACCTCGTTTACGCCAAACAGCACCAACACGTTTGTTATGTCGTCGGCTTTTCCTGCGAAGGATGGAGATTTCATTGGGGTTGTGGCGGAGCATTCCAGCCTTGGGGGGCGAGTTTTTCTTACTGTTGCCAGCACAGGCGCGAACGGGTTTTGGGAGTCGTATCCAACCCAGTATCCATTTGAGTCGCCGCGCACCTATTCGGTACTCGATACCGTTGTTTCTACCACAAGCTATAACTGGTTGTCACAAACAGGGACCGACAAGGTGGTTATTGTAAAGGCTTTTATGGACGCCCCGAATGTTGTGTGCATTGGGGACTCTATTACTGGCGGATATCCTGGGTCGCTTTCAGGCATTGATACACTCTCGTCCCAATCGACCGCCACCTATTCCTATCCTAACCGGTTATCTGTGGCGACGGGATATGGTGTTCAAAACGTCGGGATCGGAGGCGAAATTACTGCACAGATGGTAACTCGGTTTGATCGAGATGTTGTTGCATTGTCGCCAAACGCGGTTGTGGTGCTGAGTGGCGTGAATGACATAAACACTAATGTTAGTTCTGCAACAATTGTTGCAAACATAACGAGTGTGCTTGATAAGGCTGTGGCGGCAGGTATTTTGCCGGTCGTCGTTGGTATTCTGCCGGAAGCCCCACACTCCGTTATGGACGTGTGGAGACAACGGGACTTAGTTAACCTTGCGCTTGAGCCGTTGGTTACTGGAGCCCCATACAACGGGCTCTATGTAGACCCCGACCCTATGGGGCAATTTTATGCGTCCGGGGATGTTGGGAATGTCTGGCAATTAAAACCGGAGAACAAATCGGTTACCGATAACGTCCACCTTAGCACGACAGGAGCATATAATTTAAGCGTTTTGGTGGCTGATGCGTTGGCGACGACAACCACGTTTACGACCAACAACACCACGGCTCCTGTATCTCCAGCGACATTTATAGAGTTGGTGGGTGGTGAAGCAAATTATGGCCCAGTTGGTTCTAGCGGAGGCAACGTGCAAGTTACTGTGATCGGCGGGTCTGAAACAATTGATGGGTTGTATACCGTCCAAACCTTTTATTCTAACGGTTCTCTGGAAACAGACGGGGTTCTGGATATCGAGTATTTGATGGTGGCTGGGGGTGGGGGAGGCGGGGCATATTTTGCTGCTGGCGGAGGGGCTGGGGGATACCTGGAGGGTTTTGCCACCTTGGTTACGGGGTCATATCAGATTGTCGTAGGTTCCGGCGGTTATGGTGGCGACATAAATGTTGCTCCTTATGCTGGCGGTCAAGGCGCGGATACGACGTTTAATTCCTTAACTGCTTTAGGTGGAGGGGCTGGGGGTTATGGGCCTACGAGTGGGGCGACGGGCGGGTCAGGTGGCGGTGGTGGATCAGCGGGTGGTTATGGTTCACTTGGTGGTAATGGAACGGCTGGTCCGCCTCGTCAAGGCGAAGCTGGTGGGGCCGGAGGGACTGCCGGGCAAGGATATCCTGGCGGTGGCGGCGGTGGAATGGGCATGGCTGGCGAAGGTAGTAGCTCTGGGCAAGCAGGCGCTGGTGGAAACGGCAAAGCCAACAGCATTACTGGTTCCTCGATAATATATGCTGGTGGTGGAGGCGGTGGTATTCGAACCGGAGCTGGCGGAGCTGGCGGAACAGGCGGTGGCGGTGCCGGGGCAAATGGAGGCGCTGGATCTCGAAACGGAGAGAAAGGAACCGACGGACTTGGCGGCGGTGGAGGTGGCGGTGGTGGTGAAGGCGCGGAAGGAAATGGGGGGGCTGGTGGGTCTGGAATTGTGATTATTCGCTATCTCACTCCAGGGACTTCTACACCAAGTGGGCCTGTGGTAAGTCCGCAGTTTAAGTTTAACCCAAAGAATTATCCGTTCTCTCGCAGGAAGTTCTGGAGGTAATATGGGTCGGCCAAAGAAGGAGGCGTCTCCCGACGCCAGTGTGGACATCGACGCCTTGCGCGAACGTGCGCTGGCGAAGTTCACCGGTCTGTCGGAGAAACTATATAATCACGTTGTAGCCTCCTTCTTGGCAACCAAACCGTGTATGGCTTGCTCCATAGGGCCGGACGGGAAGCATGTTTCTGGGAAATACAAAGACGCGGACGGGCTGTGTGCAATGTGCCACGGCTCGTATGCGGTCCCAGACATGCAACAGCGCAACTGGGCAGCAGAGATGGCCCAGCCGATTGCGGTTCCTGCCCCGAAGAGTGTGGAGGTGAAGGTGGAGCAGAAATCGAACCTTCCAGAACTATTGTCCTTCGTGAAGCAGATGAACGACTCCACGCTTACC
>Ga0208461_1002418_pt1 | contig 15347 bp, 5 predicted proteins | sample AD_JPNTR4_MetaG_FD_184448 | JGI IMG/M metagenome (GOLD analysis project Ga0208461, IMG submission 184448) | Active sludge microbial communities of municipal wastewater-treating anaerobic digesters from Japan - AD_JPNTR4_MetaG (SPAdes) (version 2) | ecosystem: Engineered > Bioreactor > Anaerobic >... | reverse complement strand
TCTGGGTAGGTGCCCGCCAGCCGAAGCTGATCGCCTCGGTCGGACAGTCATATTTGCAATTCAGGCAGAGAATACATTCGGATTTAGCAGTTGTCACAAAATCGGGTTCAATGGCGTCCATTTTACATTTATGGCGGCAAATGCCACATTCACTACATTTTTCAGAATTAACAATCCGACGAAAAGGGCTGATTCGCGCAACCAAACCGAGCAAAGCGCCCAGTGGACAAAGATAGCGACACCAAAAGCGCCGACTCAAACGGCTTAAACCAAGTATTACGAGAAAAATAATTAACGGGGCAACCAATCCGCCAAAATTAGGGCTCGCCACCGGAAAGAGAAATTCGGTGAGTTTGTCCTGAAAACTTAGCAGAGCATCGGGGAAAATTCCAATACTGATTAAACCACTTAATATTCCATTAAACAATAAGAAGAATAAAGCCAGACCGATTACGCCAATTGAGCGCCAGGCGATCGGCAACGGGTCTAACAGCCAGGCGTATTGCACGCCGAAAATCGCCAGAACAATCACGGCGACCAGGATTGCTAATTTCAAAAAACGCAGACGACGGAAATCGCGCCGTTTTTTCGGTTTCAGGATATTATCACTGAGGTCAATGAGAGTTCCCATCGGGCAAATCCAGCCACAGAAGGCGCGCCCGAAAATTAGCGGGCTGAGCAAGACAATTGCCGCCAATAGGAAAACAATATCGAAGAAGCGACCAGCTATTTGGGTGGTAATTGCCGCTAATGGGTCAAACCAGAGAAACAGCTCCGGTGGCAACCAGGGTTCGAATGGATAAGTTGCCTGGAGTAAGGTAAGCGTAAACAGCAGAAAGAAAAAAACCTGCGATATTTTGCGCCAGGTCAGCGATTTGATTTTCATGCTTTGAAGGAATAGACGACTGGTTTGAATTTGTCAGTATCAATCTCACCCATACCGGCTGAATGCGCTAATTTCAGATATTCTACCGAGAGTGGATTAAGACCGAAAATTTTCGCCGCCCAGGCATCCACCAGAACGCGATCCGTTCCAGCCAGTAAAATGTTCATTTGTTCGACATCATTCAGATTGCCGCCCTGTGGTCCATTCCGTCGTAGAACGCGAATGGCATCAATGATGGTCAAATTAGGTTTAATTACCCGGTTAATGTCCACAATATTTTCCGAGAACGGCCGGTGAATTCGGCCTCGTTGACCGCCAAGCAAGCCCATCATATTCTTAAAACCAGAAGTAATACCTGACATACCATGGTGTTTCAGAATAGGGATGCTAATCAGTTTGTCGGCATTAAAAACTTCTTGATGAATTGGCCAGCTTTTCAAATTGGTTCCGTTTGGAATCGGTGTTTCGACGAATTGATTTTCGCGCACGAAGCGCACATCGGCACCCGCCTCTCGCGCATACACCGGGATCTGGCAGGCATCGTAACTGCGGCGCGCGTCAGCACAAGTATTATCAAGAATCACGACTTTCCTGGCACCGGCTTGAAAACAAAGGCGCACGATTTCGGCTACTAATTCAGGATTGGTTGTAGCCCCATACTCCTGAGCGCGATCCCAGCTCAGGTTGGGTTTCAATAGAACATAGTCACCTTTGGCAACGAAACGGGAAACGCCGCCAAGGAGTTCGAAGGTCTTGCGCGCCATTTCAGCCGGTTGGCCGTCTTTGACCATTACTAAATCGTGAAATGTTGTTTCCTTACCGAGAATCTGAGTTCCTCTTAGAAAAATTCCTCCGGTCAGGAAGGCACTGGTTTTGATAAATTTTATTCTATCCATAGTTTTTACCTCTCATATAAAATAAGATTTATCCAGCTTGCTTTCAAGCAGAAAATTTAAAAGCATTTCTAAGTTCGTTTAAGTTCTTTTATGAAATTAAAATAGCTATCCGATATAAATATAACGCAAACTCTACCCATTCATGCTGTTAGGCAATCCCGCCTTTATTAAATCTTTTAACAAAGAATTTCTTATTAGGACTTAAAAGCCTTTAAAAATTCCTCCCGTGACCTACCTCGTCATGCAATCAGGCACCAATTCAATCAATCCATTTTACAGGGTAAAGACCAGGACCTTTCACAGGCGACACTGAAAATGTTGTTTGCTAAGCGTTTCGGGTATTTTTACCAGGAAATTAAATGCTAAAAAATAAAAAAATTTTAAGTGAGTGTTAATTTTTTCCTTGACTTCTTAAAACGGTTCAATTAATATTGAACTGATGTGAATGATGGATTATGAGATTCGAAATCAATGCAGTTCCAAGTCAAAAAGACAGGCGCTCAATTTGGGTTATAATGCGCAGTTCGAAAAAGAGCGCAGTTGCCTTTTATAAATTATATCTTTAAAATTGAGAAGATAATTGGTAAGACACTAAATGGGTATGTGGGGTTATGCAAAGAATTAAAAAGAGTAAAAAGGAAAAAGGATGGAGTCTTATGAAGATTTCTACACATTTTATTAAAAGGGCTTCATTTTTAATTTCTGGACAAACTGAACGTTGTCGGAGTAGTAAATCGTGTTTTATTGTTGGGCTCATTTTTATTCTGATGACCCAATCTCTTTGGGCTAAAGGTACTATTCGGGGGAGAGTGTATGACAAAAACACCAAAGATCCGTTATCATACGCCAACATAATGATCAAAGGGACAACCATAGGAACGGCGGCGGATGCTGATGGTATGTATTCTATTACGAATGCTCCCGATGGGCCGCAGACAATCGTAGTTTCTTATATTGGTTATGTAACCCTGGAAGTTGATTTGAATATTCCGGACGGTGGCACGGTTCGGAGAGATTTCGGACTGGAGCCGGAGGTTTTACAAGGCAAAGAGGTCATTGTTACTGCCCAGGCTTTGGGACAAATACAAGCCATTAATCAGCAGTTAGCTTCCGATAAAATTGCCAGTATTGTTTCTGAGGCTCGCATTCAGGAACTACCGGATTTTAACGCCGCCCAAGCTCTCAGCCGCTTGCCGGGTGTCTCGACTCTGGAAAGTTCCGGTGAAGCCAATAAAGTAGTCATCAGAGGTCTAGCCCCGCAATATAATGCCGTGGCAGTCGAAGGTATAAAGCTAGCTTCAACCGGTAGTACCCAGATAGGTGTTTCTGCACTAGGTAATACGGCCGGAAGTATTTCGAATGACCGTAGTGTTGATCTTAGTCTTGTTTCACCTTATATGATTAAATCCATCTCGGTCTATAAATCACTCACGCCGGATATGAACGCCAATTCAATCGGCGGTTCGGTAAATATGGAACTGAGGGAAGCGCCTTCGCAATTGCATTATGATTTGATGTGGCAATCTGGCTATACCGCTAAAACGGAAAACTTTGGGAACTATCGGACGATAGCGTCATTCAGTCAGCGCTTTTTCCAGGATAATCTTGGAGTTTACCTTCTGGGGAATGCCGAGAAGTACGATCGCGATGCCGACAATATGAGTGCCGGTTATCGGGTTACCAGTAGTGTCATTGACACTACTACCGGTTACCGACCGGTTAGTGTTAATAGTGTGACTCTTAATCGCCATATTGAGACCCGCAAACGCTATGGCGGCAATTTGATATTAGATTACAAATTACCGGCTGGTTCGATTAAGTCGGTGAATATGTTTACCCGCTTTGTCTCCGATTATCAGGACTATAATACCGTTTTAAATTATTTCGATAAGATTATCAATTTTAATTATAGAGACGGGGTAAATACGACAGACCTCTCGGTAAATTCTCTGGAATTGAAATATGATTTTCGATATGTGCAGATGGATTTAAAGGCGGCCAATACTCATTCAAGGAATGACTTACCGGAATCTCCTTATATCACTTTTAAGACCGGCCAGGCAATGATGGGTGCCGTTCCGATTAATACTATTCCCGATAGTTTAACCAAACTATGGAGATATCCAGGACACGATAAGGTTTATTTAGATTACTTGAATCTATTCAGCTCCTTATATACGGAAGATAACAATAATTTGTCCTCGGATTTCAAAGTTCCGTTTAGTGTTGGGCGGTCTATTGTGGGTTATTTTAAATTTGGCGGTCAGTATTACAACCAGAAGAATACTAATGATCAAAAAACACCCTATGCCGAGATCAGGAAAAGCGGTGAATTTCAAACGGCGATGGTCGAGGATTTAGAGAGCCAATTTGGTATCCCGGTTGATCCCAGTACGGCCAAATTTGCGGCTTCCAATTTTACCGGCAGTTCCAAACTGATGCAACCTTTCCTGGATAATCAATTTGGAGAAATTTATTGGGCTTGTAAGCCGGATATTCTAGTCGAAATGGCTAATTATTTGAATAATAATCCCCAATGGCGAGGAAAAGCCACCGGTGGACCTGAGCAGACCGGGGGGTGGTATAATGGAATGTTCCAGAATCTAGCTAATTCGTATAGATACAGGGAAGAATATTATGCCGGTTATTTAATGTCGGAAATTGATTTCAGGAATTTAATGATAGTTGGCGGAGCCCGGTATGAAAAAACAGAATCTAAATATACGGCCTACAATATGTACGATATGCGTAACCCGGATGCTCAGAATTGTGATACGGTCTATTCATATCCAAAAAGCGAGTTCTGGTTGCCAATGGTTCAGGTTAAATACTCACCTTTCAATTGGTTCGATATTCGTTATGCCTACACTCAAACCCTTGCTCGGCCGGACTATCACCAGATGTCGCCTAAAATCAACTACGATAATACCAGAAGGAGTGTTCGAGCCGGTAATCCCGATTTAGTACCGGCGCATGCTTATAATCATGATTTGAACTTGACATTTCATGGTAATAAGTTAGGTCTTCTTTCAATCGGCGGTTTTTATAAAACCATAAAGGATTTTGCTTATAGTTCTGCCTATGTTCTCCATGATGCTTCAAAATCAAAAGATATCAAGACGATTTATGATTTTCAGATTATGGGAGTCAGACCGGAAAATGGAGCCACTTTATATACCTATATTAATAGTCGCTATCTGGCTTATGTAAAAGGTCTCGAATTTGACTGGCAAACCAGATTCTGGTATCTACCATGGGGTTTGGATGGGATAGTTCTGGGTGTTAACTATACGATGATCGAATCAGAAGCAACCTATCCACTGAGAGAGGAAGTAACTGATTATACCGTTAGACCGCCGATAACTACGACTCGCGATTCCACTCGTAGCGGACGTCTGCTCTATCAGCCAAATGATGTGGTTAACGCCTACATCGGTTATGAATATAAAGGCTTCTCAGCCCGGTTATCGTTCTTGTTCCAGGGCAATTCTGTTAGTTATGTAGGTACTTTTCCGGAGCAAGATGGTTACACCAGAGATTATTTTCGGATAGATGCTTCCGTTCGACAGACTCTACCATGGCTTGGTTCGGAAATTTATTTGGATGTCAATAATCTCAATAATGAAGTTAATTCATCGGCTCAGATGTCTATTGATGGCTTTACCAATGTAAAGCATTATGGTATGACGGCTAACCTAGGAATCAGATTTAGATTATAAGTCAAAGGAGAAAGAAAGTTTTTAAAATGAAAATAATGCCAAAATACTCGAAACAAAAAATTCAGGAGGTCAAAAACATGAAAAGAATGTTAGTATTTTTACTTTGTGCACTTTTTCTGACTGTAGGACTAAATGCACAAGAGAAGGCTGTTGTAGAAGTAAACGGTATTTATGGTGGTGGTTCTGAAGGTTCTCTGAACGATGCCGTTCAAACTGTTCTTAATACCGAAGGAACATTATCCAATACTGTTTTTAAACTAAAATCGAATGACTGGTACGTTATGACTGGTGTTATTGAAGTGCCGGTAGGACAGGTTTTGGAACTTGTCGGCGAGGATATTGGAGCAACTCAGGAAACATCACCGCCTCAGATGCTCTGGACGGCGAGTACCAGCGTAAACAAGACTTTTATGATCGCAGTTTATGGTGACTTGATTATGAAAAATATCTGGGTCAGATTTGTAGATGTTGCTGGAGTCCAGACCGGTACCCCTATCGTATTCGATGGAGATACCACCGGACAGTCGCCGGATGATAAAGAGGAAGGCTATTTCGAAAATTGTATATTTGAATATATGCCTTGTCCCACGGTAACGGCTTCCGGCTCAATCGCTATCAGATGTAAACATTTCAATGGCACTTTCATAAATTGCTATTTCCGCAACTGCGTAGATCGCCACTTTATGTATTATGGCCGGGCGGTCTCTTATCCGTTCGATGTTCCTGGATATCATACAGACTATGTTTCGTTTGAAAACTGCACATTTGCCAATATGGGATATGTTTTAATGCAGGAGGGGACCAATTGGGGTGAAAATGTTCACTTCAACCATTGTACTTTCTATAATACTGTGCAATTTCCGCTCGAATCGGGGTGGTGGTGGAAGTTAAATGTAACCAACTGCCTGTTTGTCAATACCTGGATGATGGGTTATATTCCGTTACAGGGTGCTGGCAGTGCAATTATAGAAATTACACCGGCAGATTCGATAGCATTTGAAATACCCTTTACTGATCAGGATCGCCATGTTCTCTTCGCCCATAGCGCTTATTATCTGGATGATTGGTTAGTGGACTGGATGCGGGGTGGATGGGAGAAAAACTATCGCAATACCGAGTGGCGTCCGGATCCAAGAATCACTTCAGTGGGATGTCCTTATAGTACGTCGTTGTATAAGGGTGCGTATTTTAATGAAATTCCCTATCCCCGTCCAATGCTGGATAGCACGACCCTAATGTATTTTGATTCTACTGATTCTGAAGGTAATAAAGTTTATCCTTTGATTAACCGGGCGGCGACTTATGATGTCGAAGAGCTGAGGAACGCGATCAATCCGCGATTTGTTGTACCACCGCTTAATTTGGAGCCATTAAAATATTTCTTGAATGAAAAGTGGAGTACTAATCTGGATACGATGTGGGCTTATGAACCCCTTATTGGTCACGAGGTACAGTGCTGGCCGTTGCCGGAGAATTTAGCCTATGCGAATGATACTTTAAAGACGGCGGGAATGGGTGGTTTTCCATTAGGTGATTTGTATCATTGGTGGAATCCGGCAGTTAGAGAAGGTGCTACCGATTATTATTCGGCCTGGTTAGCGCAAGCCGATGAAGAAAGAGCTAAAATCGCGCAGTGGCTGGAAACCGGTATCCATCCTGATAGTATTCAGAATGCAGTCAAGCCTCAGCCGAAAACAAGTGGACCCTCGAAATTTTCTCTGACCCAGAATTATCCCAATCCCTTCAACCCGACTACTCAAATTAAATATACTGTTCCTTATGAGGCCCGAGTTTCGTTAAAAGTTTACAATACCCTTGGGCAGGAAGTCGCTAATTTGGTTGATGGCACTCAATCTGCCGGTGAGCATATTGTAACTTTGGATGGTGGTAATTTGGCGGCAGGCATCTATTTCTACACTTTAAAGTCGGAAGGTGTCAACATTACCAAAAAATTGGTTCTGATTAAATGATGATTTGCTCAATGAGGAAGATTTATAAAATATGAACTCAATTAGAAAAGGAGGTGATTCAAAAGGAAACATTCTACTGCACATTGTTTGTAGAAATGATGGGAAATTTTTTTGTTAGGAAAAAAGAAAGGAGAAATGAAACTATGAAAAAGGTATTGAATACTTTTTTGGCAATTGCGACTGTGTTCCTGCTTTTAGGGGGAGTGACAGTTCAGGCGCAGTTGATTGACTTTGAGGACAAGACTATCGGCGACCCCATCGCCGCTATTGGTTGGGGTGAAATGGTAGCCGAAATTGCGGTTGATCCTCTTGCCGCTGGGAATAAAGTCCTAAAATTTACGCCAAACAACTACAATGCGGCGCCAGTACTCGAAGTGACCCTGCCAGCCGGGAAGACGTTAGCCGATTATAGTACCTTTAAATTCAAGGGGTACTTTGCTCAGGGTGATGTTGGCTGGAAAGACATTATTGTTGAGGCTTATCAGACTTTGCCCACAGGGCAGGCATACAAAAATGAAGCTGCTAAAATCGGCAGCTGGAATCGCGCCAAAGGTGGCTCGACAGCCTGGGAAGATATCTCGATTAGTATCAGTGGTAGCTCCAGTCTCACGGGTACGATATATCTCGCTTTTGGTATCAACTGTGCGGGTACAGGAGATATAGGCGGCTCAGGATTAACCACTATATGGTATGCCGATAACATCCAGCTTGTACTTAGTCCTTTGGTTACTCAGTGGGGCAAGGCTCCGGGACGTGAGTTTTGGCCGGTTGGCAATGATTCGAATACGGTTGCCGGTGAAGCCATACTCGGCGATGGTACAAATACTTCTTCTGGCGGCTGGGCTAGCATTCGCGGTAGTTTTGAACCTTTGGACGTTTCGGGTTCTATTGTTGTTGTTTCAGGGAAATTGGAACTCATCGGCGGCGGAGCAGGCAGTGATTATACCTTTATGCGCTATGCCCTTGGTTTTACGGACAGCCTTAAGCTGGTCGATCAATACACCGATTCGGCCCGTTGGGTTTCCGTAGCCGATTCCGCGAAGAATGCGAACAAGACGAACGGTTACCTCTTTACGCCCGTATCGGGGACTGGAACGATGTCCAACAGTTGGCGCGGTGAGAACGGCGGAGCAGGAACGGTCTGGCGAGTCAACTACGGCGATTGGGTCAGTACTAACAATCCGAACAGCCCCCAGATAGCAGCTGTAAGACAGGCGCCGCGCAATGCTGAAATGGTCGCGGGTGTCTATAAGTGGGCGATCTCCATCCAAGATATGGGCGATGGCACCAATGAGGTCCGCTGGTATATGGTGGAAGAGAACGACGCCTACTGGTTCGGTGGCACCGTCATTGACGAAGCCCAGATAACCAATAAGGTCAACGGCGTGATGTTCGGATTTAACGGTGGAGAGTACACTCGGGTTGATTTCTGGAACGTTAAGATTGACAAGGGCGAACCGATCACGGTGCCGGAAGCGCCCTGGCAAGCATTTGCCTTTGATAAATGGGGCAAGGCTCCCGGACGTGAGTTCTGGCCGGTTGGCAATGATTCGAATACGGTTGCCGGTGAAGCCATACTCGGCGATGGTACAAATACTTCTTCCGGTGGCTGGGCCAGCATTCGCGGTAGTTTTGATGGTGATCCCGTCACGGTTCCTTCGGATAAGGCTGTGATCATTTCCGGATCCATGGAACTCATCGGCGGCGGAGCAGGCAGTGATTACACCTTTATGCGCTATGCCCTTGGTTTTACGGACAGCCTTGAGCTGGTCGATCAATACACCGATTCGGCCCGTTGGGTTTCCGTAGCCGATTCCGCGAAGAATGCGAACAAGACGAACGGTTACCTCTTTACGCCCGTATCGGGGACTGGAACGATGTCCAACAGTTGGCGCGGTGAGAACGGCGGAGCAGGAACGGTCTGGCGAGTCAACTACGGCGATTGGGTCAGTACTAACAATCCGAACAGCCCCCAGATAGCAGCTGTAAGACAGGCGCCGCGCAATGCTGAAATGGTCGCGGGTGTCTATAAGTGGGCGATCTCCATCCAAGATATGGGCGATGGCACCAATGAGGTCCGCTGGTATATGGTGGAAGAGAACGACGCCTACTGGTTCGGTGGCACCGTCATTGACGAAGCCCAGATAACCAATAAGGTCAACGGCGTGATGTTCGGATTTAACGGTGGAGAGTACACTCGGGTTGATTTCTGGAACGTTAAGATTGACAAGGGCGAACCGATCACGGTGCCGGAAGCGCCCTGGCAAGCCTATAAAGTTGATCAGTGGGGATTCAGCGGAGGTAATCTGGGCGGTTGGGACTTGACTCCCAGCATAGTTGGCGAAGTATCTATTGGAGGTACTGCGGCTCCTACCGGATGGGTAACACTACGCGGCGGATTTGATCCTTTCGAACTGAACGATGAGTATGCCTTGAAAGTATCGGGACAAATCGAACTGGTCGGCGGCGGTTTCGACAATGCAGGCAGTCTGCGTTTTGGATTGTTCTACAGCGACAGTGCGGGAACTACCTGGCAGGATTCAACCCTGGATTCCAACTGGGTCTGGAGAGGTACGGATAATTATCATTCCGGTTATCTAATCACACCTCCAAGCGGTTCTAATGTTGCAACCTGGTCGAATGGCAAAGGAACATGGGGTTCTATCGCAAATGGTAAATGGTGGGATATCAGTGCTTCTACAGCTCATGCTCTCGGCAATCCTGTTCAGGATCCTGCCAGTGGACCCGCCGGAGCCGGAATGTATGATTTTACGATTTCAGTATCCAAAGGCACGGGCGGAGACATGATAGTATTTACTATTTCCAAGACGGATGGTACTTACTACTTTGCCCATACCACCACCAGTCCAGTAACATCAGTTGTAGAAAAGATCAATAGTATAGGATTCGCTATTAACAATACGACAGCTACGGCTATGAACTTATACGAAGTTACGGTTGACAGAGGCGAGCATTTTGATGGTGTTGATACTAAAACTGCCGACGTTCCGAAGATCTATGCTTTGAAGCAGAACTATCCGAACCCATTCAACCCGACGACCAATATTCGGTTTGATTTACCGAAAGACAGCGATGTCAATTTGGTAGTCTATGATTTAATGGGTCGTGAAGTTGCCAAGCTGGTCAATAACCGTCTGAATGCCGGTTATTACACGATTAACTTCAATGCGGCGAATCTGCCCTCCGGAGTTTATATCTATAGACTCAAGGCTGGTGATTTTGTCAGCACTAAGAAACTCATGCTTCTGAAATGAGCTAGTAGTTCTTTGGTTTTTTTGAATGTGGAATCAGCCTGCCCGTTCCAGCGGGCAGGCTGATTTTGTTAGTGGGGTTTTTGATTGATTAGGGCATATTTCTATTGATGATAATTAGTAACGATAAATTTTTATTTAAAGCCGTTATTTTAAGTGTAATAATAGACGTAATTATACTGAGTAGCGCTCTAACTCCAGTCCAAAATCTAAGGGCAGAAAATGATATTCAGCCCCGTCAGCGCCTTTCTTTAAACGACGATTGGAAATTCTATAAGTACGAATCTCCGAACGATGCCGACGACATAATCTACGATGTGCGTCCGCAAATTAACGATTATAACGATGTCAAACCGGCTGATACTCGACCGACCGAAAGTGAAGAAATACAAGCAACCCGAAGGGTGCTAAAGCCCTGGATTTTACCGAACGGCAATGATTTTATAAAAGATTCTACGAAACAATGCCGTCGTCCCGAGGGTAATCCCGGCCGCGATTTTCCTTTTGTGCAAAAAGATTATGATGATAGTCGGTGGGAGAGCGTGAATCTGCCACACGATTGGGCGATCAAGGGACCGTTTTTTGAGGGACCAAATCCGGAAGTTGGCGGTGGGATGGGGCGACTTCCCAGCCCCGGCGTCGCCTGGTATCGGAAAAAATTGAACATTCCAGCTACCGACGCCGGCAAGTCTCTATTTCTCGATATAGACGGTGCAATGTCCTACGCTATGGTTTGGTTGAATGGTTATTTAGTCGGCGGCTGGCCTTACGGTTATTCTTCCTGGCGTCTCGACCTTACGCCTTATATCATTCCGGGTGCTGAGAATCAGCTGGCGATTCGTCTTGATAATCCCAATCACTCCTCGCGCTGGTACCCCGGCGGCGGAATTTACCGCAATGTCTGGCTGGTCAAAACTAATCCGGTTCATATCGCGCAGTGGGGGACTTACATTACGGCCGAAAATGTTTCGGTGACCTGCGCGACGCTCAACCTGGAAATTACAATCGACAATGATTCCCGGAACGACGCCAATGTAAAAGCAATTACCGAAGTTTTTGTCTTAAATGAAAATGGTGATAAAATCGGTAAGCCAGTCACCAATTTCAAACCAATGGAAATTATAATTTCCGCCGGTACTCGAACCAGTGAAAAAAATTCAATTATTATCAAAAATCCAAGACTATGGGGACCGCCGCCTACTCAAACTCCCAATTGTTACATAGCGGTTACTACTCTATGGCAGGACGACAAACCGATTGATCAGTACGAAACGCGTTTTGGCATTCGTTCATTGAGTTTCGAGCCGGATTCCGGGATTTTTATTAATGGTGAACTCATCAAAATTAAGGGTGTCAATCAGCACCATGACCTCGGCGCACTCGGAGCGGCTTTCAATCTCCGAGCCGCTGAGCGCCAGCTCGAGATTTTGAGCGAAATGGGTTGCAATGCGATTCGCACCGCCCACAATCCACCTGCTCCTGAACTATTGGAGTTGACTGATCGAATGGGCTTTCTGGTAATGGATGAAGCCTTTGACGTTTGGGAGCGCAAAAAGACGCCGTTAGACTTTCATCTTATTTTTCCGGAGTGGTATGAGCCGGATTTGCGCGCCATGGTGCGGCGTGATCGCAATTGTCCGTCAGTAATAATCTGGAGTATCGGCAATGAAGTCGGCGAGCAATATACTGATGGAGCGGGCGCCGCGCTGGCAAAACAATTATGTGAGATTGTCAAGGAAGAAGACCCTACGCGTCCGGCGACCAGCGCTATGAACTGGGCGAAACCGGATATGCCGTTTCCAGCGGTGCTTGACCTCATCAGCCTGAATTACCAGGGTGAAGGAATTCGTCAGGATCTGGAATTTGAAGGCACCGACCGCATTCGCACCGCGCCCCAATATGATGCTTTCCACGAGAAGTTTCCGGATAAAGTCATTCTCAGTAGCGAAACGGCTTCGACTCTCAGCAGTCGTGGTATTTACCTTTTTCCTGTTACCGAAAAGAATAGCGATATTGTCAGAGACGGCAGAGGTGGCGACTCGAAAATTCGGCAAGTAACAGCTTACGAATTACACGCTGTGGACTTTGGCGCCTCACCGGATAAAGTGTTTGCTTCGCTGGCTCGGCATCCCTTTGTAGCGGGCGAATTTGTCTGGACTGGTTGGGATTATCTCGGTGAGCCCACGCCTTATTATGACGCCCGCAGTTCTTATTCGGGAATCATTGATTTGGCTGGATTTAAAAAAGATCGTTTCTACCTCTATCAATCCCAATGGCGTCCCGATTTACCGATGGCACATATCCTACCGCATTGGAATTGGCCGGAACGAGTCGGTCTATTTACGCCGGTGCATGTTTTTACTTCCGGTGATGAAGCGGAATTATTTCTAAATGGTAAATCACTAGGCAGGAAGAAAAAGGGGCAATTTGAGTATCGTCTCCGCTGGGACGATGTAAAATACCAGCCGGGCGAGCTTAAAGTAGTCGCTTATAAAAACGGTGAAAAATGGGCGGAGGATGTTGTCCAAACGACTGGCAAACCGCATAAACTTGAGGCAATTGCCGATCATAGTGAAATTCGAGCCGATGGAAAAGATTTATCATTTATTACCATTCGAGTAGCTGATCGAAACGGGCTTACCGTTCCGCAAGCAACTAATTTAATTACCTTTAAAATTGAAGGATGCGGCGAGATCGTCGCCACCGATAACGGTGATCCAACTGATTTCACACCATTCCCTTCGCATGAAAGAAAAGCTTTCAGTGGTTTAGCCCTGGTGATCGTTCGCTCCAAACCAGGCCAATCCGGTATCATAACGGTTACCGCCGAATCGCCGGGGCTGAAAAAAGCCAAGACATTTATCACGAGTAAATGATTAGATAATCAAAGAACTAAATTAAATGTGAGGACTTCAATGCGATTTTTACCTAAAATATTAATTTGTTTAATTCCAATGAGTTTCATTTTTGGGCAGTCGCCGTCATTTCAGACCTATATAAATCCGGTAATTCCAGGCGACCATCCCGATGCTACTTTGACCCGCATCGGCAATGATTTTTATACTACTGGTTCGTCATTTAATGTAACTCCGGTTATTTACCATTCTACCGATCTAGTTCATTGGCAAGCCATTGCCCAGCCGGTGAGCGCCGCCTGGTCGAATTATGGCGATCAAGCCGGTGGCGGTTGCTGGGGCGGCCAAATGGTTTATTATAACGGTGAATACTGGCATTTCTTTTCGCGGTCGAATACGATGTATTATGTAAAAGCATCCGCGCCGGAAGGTCCCTGGAGTATGCCGGTCAAAATCAATAATCCATCTACCCTCCCGTATGGTTTGGGATACGATAATTCCATTTTTATTGATGATGACCATAAATGGTATTTAGTAGTGAAAAATGGACAACCCAATAACGGCATCGTTGAGCTCGGCAATGACGGACAACCGACTGGCGTCGTCTATAATCTCAATTGGTTAAATCCAGGCCCGGACTATCCTTACAGTTGGGCGGAAGGTCCGGTGATGTGGAAATATAACGGCTACTATTACTACTCATTTGCCCGTGACCTTGGCGGAGGTCAAAAAGTTATGCGCAGTCGCACTCTGACTGCCGATCAATCCGCCTGGGAAATGTTGGGCGATTTTTTCAATGAAAACGATCCCCAAAAGGGCTCCTCACTTTTCACCAGTCCCAATCATGCTTCAGCGGCTGTTATGCTCGATGACAGTACTTCGTGGGTTATCCATCCACTCTATGCCAAGGGAGAATGGAAAGGTCAGGGACGGCAGGGATTGTTAAATCAAGTTCATTATGATGCGAATGGCAAACCAGTGGCTGATTACCCGGTTAATAAATCGTTTACTGCGCCGAAATTGCCGAGTAGCGGTATTCCCTGGATGGTGCCTCACTCGGATTTCTTTACCTCGTCTGAGTTACATCCGGAATGGTCATTTTTGGGTTATACACCTGCCGTTAAATATTCTCTCACCGATCGTCCCGGCTGGTTGCGTTTATCGCCCAAAGATAAAGCGCTAGCTAACACGGTAATCAAAAACGACGGGGAACATAATTATTCACTAATTACTCGACTGGATTTTAATGCTCAATCAACTACCGACCAAGCCGGTCTCTGGATTATGAGAGGTGATCAAACGATGGAAGTCAAACTTGTTAGCACCTTATCGACTGAAGGCTTCAAGGTGATAACCTATAGCTTCAAATCTACCATATACGAGACTGAAAACACCATCGGCGATACTCTCTGGTTAAAATTGGTTCGTATAAATCATAAAATCAGCGGATATTTTAGCGGCGATGGATTCGTTTGGATCGAAATAGGCGCCCCTATAGATATTTCGGAAATAGATTCCTTCTCCGATTTCTCGACCTTTACCGGTACGCGCCAAGGCCTGTACGTGAAAGGGATGAGCGATGCCTGGTTCGATTTTTATATTTATCGCGATGCTTATACGCCGATAATGGCTGAATGCCCGGCGAATCAGTTTGGCACTGCGTTAGTATTGAATAAATACCCGCCAAATTCACTGGGCAAAATCCACAACGATGATTGGGCATTGTACGCCGGGGTTGAGTTCGGCAAT
>Ga0208461_1002416_pt1 | contig 15356 bp, 24 predicted proteins | sample AD_JPNTR4_MetaG_FD_184448 | JGI IMG/M metagenome (GOLD analysis project Ga0208461, IMG submission 184448) | Active sludge microbial communities of municipal wastewater-treating anaerobic digesters from Japan - AD_JPNTR4_MetaG (SPAdes) (version 2) | ecosystem: Engineered > Bioreactor > Anaerobic... | reverse complement strand
AGCTTGAGCAGCATCCAAGGGTGTCATAACCTGCCTAACGTAGCCCGATGGCATTTAGCCCTGGCTGAGGCTAGTCAACTAAGGCTTTTCAAGCCTCCGACTTCAGTCGGTGGGTAGTTGACGTGTGCAGATTAGCTCTTTCTCGCCAGTAAATTCCAGTTCCTTATCTTGAGAGTACATTCTTACCTTAGATGGTCCTACCAGCATGGCAAAGAACATATTCTCCTCCCCCGCCCCCCTGCGTCAGCTAGCCTTCCTCTTCTTTTTCTTTTCCTGCTTGTCTTCCAGTTCCATACGCTGAGCAAGGTTAACAAGATGCTTCAAAACTGTTCGTGTATTCTGCACATGACTGCATGCCTGAACTACATCTTCATCCTGACCTGCCAGTATGAACGCAGCATCTTTTCGATACCAATCCTTCGTCTTGGGCAGAAGGTCGCTTTCTGCCAGGAATTTTTCAAATCTCTTCAGTAGCTCTTGCTTCTGCTCGTCTGTTTTAATGATACTGCGGAGCTTTTCCAACCTACCTGCATGTTTTTCCATCTCCTTTAAAAACGCACCTACCACTACATGCGCCGCTATCATGCCCCTACACCTCCACGCTTTAAAATCTGCCTCCAGTCGTAGTGATTTTCAAGCACCTCAACTCAACCGTTACCAACTTGGTCTTTTTGAGTTTGCCTTTGTAGTCTTCCACCGCCTTTCGAATGGCTTCATCCAGAAGATTGGCAACCTCAGGTATGAGCTTGTACTTGCCCCAGTCGATGGTGTAGTATTCAACATCTTTACCGAATTCGAATGTTACCCTGATGTCCGCTATTATGACAAAATTCCTGATGACTTGATAGTGTCTACATGCCTTGGCGCCGTCCGAAGCTTCTGCAATTTCCACAAGTTCGTATCTTGCCTTAGGCGGAGTAATGCTCATAGTTGCCAGCCCCCGTATGTGTAGAGTTCGGTTCTATTCTAACATCACCACATAAGATAAGTCGGATTTCAGACTAACATTTGCCTTCAACAACGTAATAAAGGTAGACTAAAATTATCTTCAGAAGTTAAAATAAAAGGAGGCAGAACAAATATGCCGTATCAACAGCCCAAACCCAAACTAACACTTTCACAAATAGTAGAAAATCTCAATAAACAACCCGCAACAAAACCACAACCAACTAGCCCCAAATGGCTTAAACGCCTCGGCATAGGCGCAGCTATAGGCGGTGGCTTGCTTGGCGCTACCATGCTTTGGAATAATATGCGCAGAAGGAACGAAAACAAGCAAAAACGAGATGTATAAAAAAAGGGAGGAGTAGAAACTCCTCCCTTCCTATCCATCACTTAGAGTTCGGTTCTATTCTAACATATATCTCCCTGCTTCTTCATCATAAAAGTAATTACCAGTCCATAGTAATAGCCATCTTTCTCCTTTCATATCTATCACCTCATAGGTATGGACGAAATCTTCATCTTCCCAGAAAAGAAAATACTCTCCATCTTTCTCAACTAAAATACCATTTTTTATCGTTCCATCCTTACCTAACAAAGATAACCTATCAGGAGAGCATATACTAACCTTTTGATTTTCTACTTTATCTACGATGTTGTTAATCATGTTATTTTCAATTAGAAAATCTTTTAACTTTTGTCCTAAATTATAACCATTCATGGTTTACACCTCCTATAAAATTATTACTTTATCCCTCCAAGCAGAGAGATTAACGCTATCCCTTCCATACGGGGCTATCAAGCCCACGACTTTAGTCGTTGGGTAGTTGACTTTCAGAGAGATTACTTCCCTTTCCTGGACTCACCTTTCTTTGACCCGCCTTTAGGAGCGTGCCCAAGAATAAAAGAAAGCTTTTCACTACTCATTTTTTTCACCTCCTTTTCCCAAAATGATTTTTCTGCTTTACACTGTATATATACACTGTATATATAACAAAATTCCTTAATAAATTTTGGCTATACCGCTACTTTCTCTTGCTCATCTCAAACACCATACTGAACAAATAATACACCAACTTCCCTTCATCCAGTCCCATCAGCATCTGATTGCCAGTTATGTCGATTTCAGCTACCGGCCATATCCACCTGAAGTTCCTTGCAAATATCAGCTTGCCCAACTGCGCTCGTTCATACTCAATTCGGCTCTCAGTATGATAGTAGTATCCTGCCTCATGCTTCTTCTCCCACTCAAGCCCCGCAAAATACTCCTGCCAGTCTATTTTATTCATCACTATTCCAAAACTGTGAACAATGTCAAGTACCTCGTAAAAGCTATTGAAATACGGCTTATTTATATCCCTTCGGTCAAAAACCTCATCGCCACTAAGTAAAATAGGAAATTTGCCAGATATGTCAGTAATTGTCCATTCCAAAAATCTAACTTCATCCATTTCAGGTATGCGCACAGGCACTTCCGTTAACGTGCGAAGCTTCTTCACTCTGTAAGTTCTGCTGTTGAAAACTTCTTTAATAGCTGTCGCAGGACTTTTTGACGGCATCGAATACATCCGAGACACAATCTCCGACTGCATACCAATTTTAACCAATAGCTCATACATCGTCTCAACAGGCACTTCATACCTTATAGAGTATTCATATCGGTTCTCCACTATCTCTGTTATCCACGCTTCAACAACTTCTATATGCTTTTGATGCTCATTATCGTAATACTCAATTCTTGCTTTCACAGGTACGCTCTTATCAACAAAGAACCTGCCCTTATGAAACCAAGCCCAGTAAGAATTCACTGGCACCATTGCCACCTGCTCAGGCACTAGTACCATACCAATCCCCTCCCTCATGCGAATAAGTTTATATTCCAATCGTTTTCGTCCAAACTTATAACCGTGCTCTCTACACTTACGTTTTCTGTACTCGAACACATTCTAGACAACAACATAAGCATCAACGCATTTTCAAGTTCGCTATCGGATTTGAAATACCAATAGTTCGTTCGGATTGGCTCCATGTTAACTTCATCAAAAACTACGCCCAGCATTTCGACCTGTTCAATGTTTATCAACTTCCCATCCATTAATTTGCTTGTCCGACCAACCAATCTTATTGGCTGTCCGCTATGCGTACGCAAACTAAATTCATATGGCTCCCATTCAAACTCTTCAAATGCCGATAAGTTCCACATCTCAGTACCTATATAATGCTTCAGTAAGTGTATCCGCCTGTTCTCAATTAGGTCATAGCTCACCAAAGCCATAGGCACAAATGTTATAAATCCAAACCTGCCGAGTTTCTTTGCAACATCCCGCACTGTGATGTCTTTCATTACTTTAACCTTCGCATGCCCTGTCGATACAACCAGCCTGCCTTCCTTCGCATGCCCTGTCGATACAACCAGCCTGCCTTCCTTCGTGAGCTTATCATAAAACTTCCCAAACAACTTTTCGTTCCGTCCTTCCAAATTCGCTTTGACAAGTTCTAAAAACTCAGCCTCGACTGAACTGTCTTTCTCCAACAGCGCCTTCACAAATTTCATTTTGAGAGTAGGATTTAGCTTGAACTCATCGTACGAAAACTCCCCTACCTCAACTATATCAAATCCACCGTCCTTATAATATGAAACAACCGCTTTCGTTAGTACATCCTTGTCATTTCGTAGAGGTTCATACTTGGCACCAAGCTTTGTCATTATCATCAAAAATTTCGAACCAGTTATCCTAGGTGTATATACATCATATTCACCTTTCAATACCAACGGCACCATGTTCCCCTCTCCTTCCTCTTAAGCTTCTATATTCGAGTACTGCTTAATGCTGATAAGTCTTGAAAGAGCGCTAACTTCACTCGCCATAAGCACATTGCACATTACATGAACTGCGCTAATTTTAAACACACCGATGTCAATTTGCTCTGCTTCGAACAATACGTTGCGCACTTTCAAAAACGTTGTTCCGTTTGTCTTTACCAGCTCATAATAGCCATTAACTTCTACATGCAATTCTGGATTAAGCACAAACCTGTTGTCCTCTGCCCGACCTCTGAAATCCAGCTTAACGTCAGCCAACATCCACTCAGGAAGTGGTTTCGGATTAATTGTAAAGTTCGTGAGCTCATAGTCTTCATAAAATTCATGTCCGAACAAATAACCAATCTCGATGAACAACTTCGTTGCAACCATCTCAACATCAACCCTGCCGAGAACTAAAAGCTTCAAATTGCCGACATCATAAAAGCTCTGCCCAATTCTTAAATACTGCCTGCCTGTCAATTTCTTCACCGTCGCTACCATACCTTTCAACCTCCTTCTTTATTCAGCACTGTAGAACGCATAGTTGATTCTACTAACCCAACCTTTTATGTACCTTGGATTATTTAAAGATTTCGCATGTTTTTTAAAAGTTTTGCGCAGTTTCACGAGCACATCATGGATTTTTGGGTCCGCATCGCTTAATCGCTTCAGCTCTTCCCAATCGTAGTGCTGTGCTATAATCTGCTTAGCAGTACCTTTACCAAACAATACCGCCATGTGCAGAATCGATTTTTGTAGTTGAACAGAATTGAACTCATAAAGTCGCATCGGAATGTAGTAGTTCTGAATGTATATCTCTCTTGCCTTTTCCCATGTAATACTGTTTATACTCAGCATCCTATAGTTTTTCTCAGAAATACCGTATTTCGTAGTCCCGCCTGGGTCGTACTTGTCGTGCGTCGAACCTTCGAAGTGCAGAACCGAACTCACGACATAATCCATAATCCTTCTATCTTGCTCAGCAAAGTTCCGAGTTGGGAACCAAGTTAGCTGCTTTTCAGTTACCTCTACCTCAACAACCGGTAATGTTTCAAAAGGCTTTAACTTGTTTGGCAACACCACAAACAACAATCCTGTCAACACCCCTGCCAACAAAAGCAACCACCAAAGCTTTTTGGACTTGTTGCGTCGTAATCGTTTTCTCATACTGCCACTCCTTTCTAAAAAATGTATTGACTCTTGCTACTGGCTATGGTATAATAGTATTGCTGAACGGCCAAGTCAGCATGCTCGTGCTCTTGTAGGTTAACTTTTCAACACCTGCCCCGAGGTTGCTCGCCTCGGGGTTTTTTATAAGTGCTCAAACAAGAAGAACTCTAGGTTTTGACACTACCAGATAGGATTCTTAGTAGCTCAAGGCTACCTTCCATCTTTATTCGCCCTCTTGGGCGCATATCTGGTGGAGGCGGTGGGACTCGAACCCACCTCCGAAATAAGTCTGTGAAAGCACTTACCTCGTCGAACCCAAATCGCCCCCACATACTTAAGATAAAATTGATATATAACACAAAAAACAAAATGCGTTTTTTAGTGGTTCCTTTGCCGGGCAGGTCGACCTGTCCTGCCCGGTTTGTTGGCTTGTCAGATATCATCGCTGAATGTTGCGACTCTCTTAGTGCGTCTGCGGAGCATTGCATCTTTGAATGCTTGGACGTATTCTTGGTCGATTGGTTTGACTCCGTCCACCCAGTAAATCCAGAGTCTTTGGCCAGCTTGTAGTTTGGCTAAATCTGCCTGTGTGTAGCTGACCCAGTCGTGGTCTTCTATGTGTTCGTATCTTGCCATTTCTGGGCAGACCCAGAGTACTTCTTTTCCTGCGTAGGCTAGTTCTATTGGTAGGTCTGCTCCGTCGAAGTCCCCTATGTAGAGGACTACCTGAGTTGCAGCCATTGCTTGTTCTATTTGCTGCTTTTCTTTGTCACTTGTTGTGTAGTCGAACTGACCGTTTGGCATGTAGAATGCTTGGACGTTCTGCATTCTGCTTGCCGTTTCGTATGCTACTTCCATTAGCAGGTATGAGTGGTCCATACTACCGCTGTTGTCTATTAGTACTAGTACTTGGTTCTTTATTTCGTCTTTGTAGCAGTGCCACAGCGGAGCTTTTGTTACCGCTCTTTTTATGACTGCTCTCATGTCGAGTCGGTCAGTTCCTGGAACCTCGAATACTACTTCGGAACCGAGGTTTTCCAGCAACAGTTTGAAGTACTTTGCTACGTATTTTGCTTGTCTGAGCTTTTCTGCGTCTGAGTCCATTGCTTCGAAGCCTTCTGCGTTGATTTCTCCGACTGAGTCATCGTCTGCTGAGTCATCGTCTGCATAGTCTTGGTCTTCGTACTCGGTTTCATCTCCTGCGCTGTCTTGTCCGCCTTGTGTTCCGTTGTCTCCGTCTTCTTCCATGTTCGTTGTTGAATCTGTCTGGGCAGTGGACTCATTGCCACCGTGAGAGTCCTCTGTCTGCCCATTGTCTGTTGGGTTGATTGGTTTGTCCGTGTCTTCTTCTTCATTTTTGACTTCGGCTTGTGGCGTGTTTTGCTCTTGTTCTTCGTCTTGGTGGTCTTTTTTGTTTTGTTGCAGTTCTTGTTCTTGTGAACTGTCGTTTGTTGTCGTAAGTCTGAGTAGTGTGTCCAATAGTGTGTCCAAATCACCTGTCCACACATCTCTTATTTTGTCCATCTTCATCCCACCTTTCTTATTTTATTTTTTTACATTCTTTCTACTATGTCTGCGAGTGCAGCTACTATGTTTACAGCGCTCGAGTAGCTTTTTGCTGGAGTTATTGCTACTTCTATTACTGCTTGGTCACCGTCTATTACAACCCTTGCTGCGGTTATGTCTTTGTCTCCGTATTTTGGCATTGTGGCCGCAAGTTTGAACTTTGGTGTGTCTATTATGTATGTCAGACCCCCAATTTGTACGAATGTTTCTGCGACTGATTTGTCTGTTTCAATTCTTGCAAGAACTTCTATGCCTCCGTACCAGTAACCGTTACTTATTAGGAAGCTTTCTCTGAAGTTTGCGAAGTCTTTGGGGTCTTCGAATGCGACCATTACTCTGTCTTCTACTCTGACGAGTGCTACTTCTTTGCCGTATTTTCCAACTTTGACGTTTGCATCGTCTGTTGGCTGCAATGTGTTGAACCATCCAGCAAGGTCTGGTGCCCTCCATGGTTCAACTCCTGCTAAGACTGGATACTTCCTGGTAGGTCTCTTACCCAGTTTGATTTCTAATCTTTTTTCGTAGTATTCCGTGTTAACAAACTCATCTATTGCTTGGTCAAACTCCTCAGCCGCTGTTATTTCTTCTTCTGTTGTAGCTTCTGTTGCTTCTTCTATTGTAGCTTCTGTTGCTTCTTCTATTGTAACTTCTGTTGCTTCTTCTTCTACTGGTGTTTCTTCTGTTGTTTTTTCTTCTGTTGGTTCTTCCGCAAGCCCTGCTTGGACTACTAGCTTGACTATTTCTGGAACTATTTCTTCGTCCTCCTCGTACTTTATGAGTGTTTCTCTTACTGCGTCTTCTACAGGGATGCCTGCTTGGACTGCGAGCCAGAACTCTTTTAACTCTTGTACTGTGGCTGGCTTGCGGAGCTGCCTTTGGACAGTTCTTTGGTGTATCTTGGCTAGAATCCTTGCTACATCTTGCTCAACCCCGTTTTCTGTGAGCATTTCTATGACTCGACTGGTTGTTGGATGGTCAAACTTAATTCTAACCACCCTTCTGAGCAATGGTTCAGAGAAATCCCTGAAACCGTTGCTCGTGAGGAAGACTACTAGGTTGTCTTTGTTTGCAACTAGCAAGTCTTCCCTAAAAGAAATCCTTCCGTTTTGAAGGAAGTCTAATAAGTACGAATCTGCTGAGACTATTGTTTTATCAAACTCGTCTATTACCAGAACGACGGGGCCGTTCTGGCTTTTTTCCACCGCTCTTACCAAAACGCCCTTAACCAAACCAATGCCGCTTGGAGCACTGGGGTCGGGCACGAATTCCGCTCTAAGTTCTTCAAATCTCATCCCGGGGTATGCCTGGACGAAAATGTATTCTGCCCCGAGATGTTCTGCTACGGTCTTTGTCAAATATGTCTTACCTGTTCCTGCTGGACCCTCAAGCAGAAACTCCCTTTTACCTATTTTCAAGTAACTCAACACCTTTTTTAACATACTATCACCCTTCCTTTCTATTTGGTTTTTTTATTTTTTGATTAGTGGGCGGGCGAAATTTAACATGAGCTTCATCCCGCTTAATTTATATATAACAAAGGAATCAATATATTTAGCGGTATGTTAGCTTACTAAAAAAAACTGCCCCCCCTTGCTCAGGGGGGATGCAGACGAATTACTCAAATTACACATCGTATTGCATGAGCCACCATTCGAAGTCTTGTTCGTCTGGATTGGAGTTCTTCTTATCTTGGGGATTGACTCTGTAAGGAAGTTTGCAAATTAGTATCACGTCTTTTGGTTCTAACTTTGCCGTATCTCTGTTAACTGGTATGTATTCTCCTAAGACTTTCTCCATGTACTTTGCTGTTGACTCGTAACCAACGTAACTAGTCCAACCGTGGGTTTTGAACACATCAAAAATCTTCTTGGCTTCCTTTTCGTCAATCCTTTTTACCTTGTAAGTGCCCTCCTGTGGACACATGGTGCTGTTCATCAGTACTAACATCTTAATCCCCTCCTCTTTGGATTTTAATGGATAAATCGGATAATTCTTCAGCATATTGTTTTGCCATTCTCAATCGTTCTAACATATCAAAAATCTTTCGCAAGTCTTGTTCTAACATTGATAACTTAAGTATCGATTCTGTGGTAAAAGTATCGATTTCGTCCATTAGTTTTTTATCTGCCAGTATATCCGGATTTTCATTAATTTGACTTACTATATCTTTGTATTGCAGAGCTTTCGCATATATCATATCAATATCGCTACTGGAATAGTCAATTGCTGATACTTGTTGAATTAACTGAGGAAATAATTCCATCATCGATTGGTAAATGTATGCAGCAACAGTTTTGGCATTTTGCACCTTGTAACTAAAAATCTTGTGTTCCACTATTTTCTCTAAGTCTTTAACGTACAAGTTAAATGTCTTTTGTTGCAAGCCTCTTTTGAGAAAATGCTCTATAACCCGCTTCTTTAGTAAAACTTTTTCTTGTAAACTTAGTTTGTCTAAGATAGCGTAGATTCTTGCAATTGCAACTGTAAATGGTATTCGTTCAAGCACCGGGTCGAGAATTTCCGAATAGTCCTCTTCAAACAATCTCATCTGTTCCATCCTTAGTAACCTCCCCTCTTGGAACGGATAATTTAGTAACCAATTGAATTATTGCTTTACGCTCGAACGTGACATATACTTTACCTAACTTTACTTCATGTTCGATAAACACATGAGAGACATCCAAATTATCCTTGTTTTCTAATCCTTCTATCTTTTCTACTTGTAAAGACACTCCACCGAATATGATATTAGTAATCTTGAATAATCTGTACGCTTGACACTCCCAATCCCCTAAAGGGGATGGGATTCTTAGTAGCTCAAGGCTACCTTCCATGGAGCTGTTTTGACTCCATGGCTACAAAGGTGTGGCTTAAATCTCACACCTCTGACGGGTGCCAACCCCGCTACTACTTGGCCACCGCCAAGATACCTTTTGTATATGTTTATCGCTCCTACTCCATCCCTTTGGACTGAACAATTTAATACGATACCGTTTGTTCATGAAATTGTCTATAGTTGTAATATCGTGAGTTTTGACCTACTCCCCGCATTAAAATGCGGGGTTTTAGAGCCTTGAAATTCTATAAATTGAAACGAACCGCAAATAAGTTGCAAAAAAAAGTAGACCAAATACAACAACTTGTGAACCCAAACCAAACATCAGCGTCAAAAGAAAAACCGACAGCCCAAAAGCTCCTCAGCGAACTGGTTAATACCAAACCACAGCAAAGCACTACCGTTCAAAAAACGGTTAAGCCGAAACATCTCGGCAAAGGTCTTGCTTATACAGGACTTGGTGTAGCTGGATTGCTCGGTACTCTTGCTCTAGTCAACAAACTCAAAAAGAAGAAATCAGATAGCGAGCACTAATCAAGAGACCCGCCCGGATGAATACGGGCAGGTCCTTTAATCATCACTCCGCTTCTTGCTGCTTTGCTATCTTTTCCACAAGCCTGTAGATGAATTCTACCACAATAACTAGAAATCCAAGTATCATTAACAGCTTGTCCATACTTGCCCCTCCTTTCGCTCAATCATATCATCTCAACAAATTCAACAAAATGCTTGATAAACCTGAATACAGCAACAAACAAGACAACAATTTCGGCAAAAATCCTTACTGCCTCTGCCATACAATATCCTCCTTCCTTTTGTTTTCAGCATTCTGCCAACGTTTCTTCACACTCTCTGATAAAATAAAGCCGAAAGGGGTGATACCTTCTGATACCTATATATAACAAACGGATTGACAAACCTATCGTCTCGGTTGCCTTCTTCGGAGACCTGCATATCGGAGCAAATGGCATGTTCTTAGCTCAAGGACAGGATTTCGATACAATACTCGATAGCATACTCTACAACTTCCAGCAAATACTCGACGAAATCGACAAAAAGGTTGGACACAAAGTATACATTGCCTTCCTCGGCGATATGGCAGATGTGATAACGAAAAACAGCGTTGGCAACCTCTACTTCCAAAAAATGCCACCCGAGGACCAGATAGAAATCGTCAAACAGCTTATCGAAAAATTCAAGGACCGAATCATAGGGATGGTTTCTGGCAATCACGACTTCAGAATGATGAAAGAAGCAGGTTTTGACTACCTGAAGTTCATTGCCAAAGAGCTCGACATACCATACTCACCTACCCTCCTAACTGTAGTTTTAGAATGCAATGGATTCGATATTTCCATTGCGCTCCACCACGGCGTCAGTGGTGGACGAAGTAAAGCGGCAAGCGTCCGCCAAAATGAATACTTTCTCTCAGCTATTCAAAATGTAGACATCTACGTAACAGGTCACACCCACACTGCCAACATCACCTCCCATATGCAGAGATTGTATGATAAAGATGTCGTTCTCAAACCCACAAAACTCATTACAGTCTCAAGTTTTCTACACGACGAAGACTACGCACTTCAAAAGCTCCTGCCACCAACCGGCTTCGACATTCCGGTTGCAACATGCTATACTGAAACTAGGAAAATTAAAATGGCTGGTTCAGAAATAATACACACCGAGAAAATAATAGATGCAAGCCTTGTGACGAGCTATGTTGTGAATTTCTTGGTCAAGAACGCGTTATTTAAGGAGGTGAGTGAGGCATATGGAAGTTAGCATTATTCTTCTTGCAAGCGCTGTGATTATTCAGACTGTTTTCATCATCTACCTGATTATGAAGCGACCAACTCAAGAAACTCAGAACATAACCCCAAAACCACTTCAAATCAAAGTACCAGACGAAGCAATTTTTAAAGTACAGGAAGCAGTTGCTAAAATCAATGAAGTGCTACGTAAATACAACGTACCTCCTCTTTCAAAAAAAGTATTTCTTCACAAACAAGTAATTTTAACTGTGGAGGTGGAGTTCCGTGGTCAAACGAATGCTGATGTTGACAATCTTGATAACACTAATACCGTTACTAAGTTTCTCAGAAGTCGAGGAATTATCCCCTAATGCAGTATACACGATAACTGGCGAACAACTACTTGCCATCGCAAATAAAATCCAAACTTTAGAAAATACAATAAGCCAACTAAGTGACGAAAATCAGAAACTGAAATCTCAACTTGAAGAGCAGCTACGAGTTAATAACGAACTTCAACGAGAGACAAAAAGGAATGCTATAATATGGCAGGTTACCCTGATAGCATCCGTGATTGCAAATCTATTTTTTATCTATAAGTTCGTGATGGGAGGTTAGGGGATATGACGCCTGGCGACAAATTGAAGAGGTTCTTCACACTTGTGTACTTCTTAATCATGCTTTTAACGTTTCTCGGCTCGTTCATAGCAACACTGCTGAACAACGCTCAAGTAGCACACGAACTTGCAGTTACATTTGTTGTAATGTTCATAATTTTCTTCGTAGGTGCCTTCATCAGTTCGTTTTTGCAGCCAAAAAGTAAGGAAAGCAGGAGCGAAAGCCATGATTGAAAAATACGGCATCACCAAGGAAGATTTCGTTAAAGAAGCGCAGGAACAGAAGGACAAAAACATAAAACAAAAAGTAGCCCGAATGTTCGGCAATACTAAAAAGGAGGTCGGTCACGATGACCATGAGGGAAATCATGATGGAAAAACTCGCTGATGATTACGAACTCGAAAAGATAGCAGAGAAACTCGCTGACGAAATAGCCGAGGAACTTGAACTTGAAAAGATAGCAGAAGTCGTTGCTGATTACGTGCTCGGCAAATACGCAGAAGACGACTACGACCCTGAAGAACTTATTGAACTTCTCTTAGGCTGACCGCCTAAAAGGGTCCCGAAAATGAGTAGCAAAAAAAAAGCGGGGGGATAGTTCCCCCGCTTGTGTTTTTATTGTTTACAACAGTTGCACCCCGAGCCCTTTTGAGGCTTTCTTTCGTCTGAAATATCTATTATTGGTATTACAACCTCTCCTTTTTGTGATGATGCCTCTTTTTTAGCCTGCCTAATAATATCCGCCGCGCCCATAAGGTCAAGCTTGAAGTGTATTGTCCTATCATAGTACCACCCAAATTCGATTATCGCCAATTTGGATGTGCATAATCTTTCAATTACCTTTGAGGCATCAGGAAAAACCAAATACGAGCTTAAGAATTTTTGCGTTAGACTAACTTGTTCAAGCTCATTGTCCCATCTGATTCTTACTGGTACAAGTCGATTATATTTGTCAATTTGCGTGGCATCCGCATTGAGTAAGTCACAAGATTTAATCGCTGCCAATTCGGCACTTCCGTTGAATCGCACGATTATTTGTGCTTTCGTGTCATCATACGGGAATCCGAGACACTCGATTGGCTTTACAATTGGTGAAGATACTTCCCATATCTTCCCTGACGTCATAACATCCTCTGTAACCTGCACATGCCATTTATGCTTGAATAGTTTCATACTTCTTCCCTCCTCTTCAAGTTAGCACTTAAAAGTGCTCCCAAGCATTGGCTTATAATCATCATCTGCATACTCATACGAATAAATTCTCTGATGATATTCACTCCAAAGTAGCGTTTGGCAATCTTCATATCCAAGTCGCCATCTTTCAACCTCGTCATAAGAGACTTCTAAGAATCTCGCCTTCATAAGCGTATATACAGCTCGCACATCAAGGGCAACTGGCGTAACTGCATACACATAATCACCTTCATTTGAAAACTTTACCGTACTTATAAGTTTCCCAGTCTCCCTTTCAAATATCTTTATAGTCATCAGCTTTCCATCGTTAGTTATCTTATAATCATACATATTCAAGTCATTTTGAGCTACAGGATACCATAAACGACGTACACCAACATTATCAAGTACCTCATAAAATGCCTGTATCGGCAGTTTTTTCCCATTCTGCGGCCTTATTACTAACTTTTGATAGTGCTCAGGATATAAAATTGCATTCACAACAACCCACCCAGCTATCATTTCATATTTTTGCTTCTTAATAGTAAGAATATAGCGTATCTTCAAGTACCAATTTTCACGTTTCAAAACTTCTGTAAGCTTAGACATATTTTCCCCTCCTTTTTTGTGGGCTTCTACCCACGCTTGATTATATTTTACTACAATTATCTCTTCTATCAACGTCCATAAACTACTACGAAATTCGATTAAAATAGAAATATATATATGTTTCTAATTTGTTCTACTATTTTCTAACATTTCCTACCATTTTCATATACATTTATCAATCAATTTAGACTTAGTCTAAACTATCTACTCCCTTTATTCGAATTTCGAATATAATACGAATTGTAATATTAGTAATTTCAAATTAACGATTGTAACAATGATAATTTTCCTAAGAATATATAAATTTCTTATCTGAGATTTGAAATTAATAGAAGGCCTGAAATGGGGTATAAAATTGTGCATAGAGTGGCTTGAATAGTGGCATTTTCAGGCGACACTTGTATGGGAAAACTTAGTCGGAAAAAGCCGTTAAAATACCCTCTAAATGCCGCGAGAATGCCCGTAGACGCATCGGAAAGCGGTTGGATAGGTAAACATACGAGTGGCAATTTTCGGAAGCGTTATAAGGCAAAATTTTGGCAAGCCAAATATTGTTGACAAATTATCCGCTGTGTGGTAAAATAAAAATGTCAATCTTTTTATCCCTATTAGTCCCACGTTGGTAACCCCGCCAGCTAACGTTGGGACTTTTTATTCAACCGCTTTGAAAAGTTCTTGTGCTTTTTGATTTTCTTTAAGCTCATAGTTAATCCATACGCATTCTAATCTCCGCTGATTGTTCTTGTACATAGCTCCTTCACCTAAAATTCCTGTTAGTCTTGTTCTTGCAGCAGCCGAACAACTCAATTCCCAACAATGTTTTTTCCAACCATTCTCTTCAAGTTTTCGATATAGAGGATTGTCATAACCAGATAACATAACTTTTACTCTTGCTTTTGTAAGAAGCCAATCAATTAACTCTTCGTGGTCTTCTGTTGTTAATTCGTATTTGTATTTCCCATTTCTTCTTGTTTCTGGTAGATATGGCGGGTCAATATAAAAGAAACCTTCATCTTCCCATTCATTATACTTATTTAAGACAACTCTCCAATCCAAACACTCAATTTGAACTGTCATTAATCTCATATGTATCTCTGGCAACATTTCTATTGAAGAAAGATATTTCGAGACTACTTGGGGCATATTTCTGCGTATTTCTTTTACAGCATAACCGAAACTTATATTTCCTGTGCCATCTGCACCGCCAAAGCCCATTCGCGCATTCACGTAAAACCAATAAGCTATATCTATATCATCGTCAACAACTTTAAGCTTTTCTCTACTTTCTTTATGAAACTCTCTATGATAAGGCGTTAACACTACTCTGCGATAAAACTCTTGAAATTTATCCTTGTCTTGTAAGACTTTATAGAAAGTGTATAAATGTTTATTAATATCGTTGTACACTTCAAAAGATGCTGGCTGTTTGGCAAAAAGTAAAGCACCGCTACCACCAAAAGCTTCAAGATAGTAAGTATGTTCTGGCACTAATGCTAAAAGTTTGTCTGCCATTTTATTCTTACCACCGAACCATGTTATAGGCGCCCTTAGCCTCATACTATCTTCCTCCCTCCATGCTTACGTTTATATTATACTCTAAAAACTAAATATTGACAAGACGGAGCGTTTTAACAAAACAAGCATAAAAAAAGTTACATAAACTACCCCCTTGAAATCGGTCTAAAACACCCCGCAAAATTGCCTCTATTTGCCCGTAAAATGCCCATAGACGAATTTTAAGTGGGTTGGTAGTATAATTCCTGTCTCGGGAGTCTCCGAAGCGTTGTAGGGGTATTTAAACGCCATAGCGGGGCAATTTTATCGGGGTCACTACCCCCATTTTTCACCCCTGCTCAAAAACCACCCCCGACTTACCCCTTACCTC
>Ga0208461_1002411_pt1 | contig 15366 bp, 13 predicted proteins | sample AD_JPNTR4_MetaG_FD_184448 | JGI IMG/M metagenome (GOLD analysis project Ga0208461, IMG submission 184448) | Active sludge microbial communities of municipal wastewater-treating anaerobic digesters from Japan - AD_JPNTR4_MetaG (SPAdes) (version 2) | ecosystem: Engineered > Bioreactor > Anaerobic... | reverse complement strand
GTGCAAAGTACCAGCATTATCAGAAGGTAAAATGGGAATTTTTTCCTGAAGAATAATTTTACCGGTATCAATTTCGTGGGTTAGAAAGAAAGTTGTTACACCAGTTTCTTTTTCACCATTGATAATTGCCCAGTTAATAGGAGCTGCACCTCTATATTGTGGAAGTAAGGAAGCATGAAGATTGAAAGTTCCCAATGGGGGCATGTTCCAAACTACTTCAGGTAACATGCGAAAGGCTACCACAATTTGTAAATCTGCTTTCAGTGCTCGTAGATTTTCTAAAAAAGTTTCGTCTTTCAATTTTTCGGGCTGAAGCAAGTTCAAGTTCTTCGTTAAAGCATATTGTTTTATTGGTGAGAACTGAACTTTATAGCCTCTGCCAGCAGGCTTATCAGGCATAGTAACCACGCCAACCACATTATAACCGTTTTCAACTAATGTTTTTAAACTTTCAACAGCGAATTCTGGTGTTCCCATAAAAACAATTCGTAATTCTTCTTTTGTTTTTCCCATATTTTCTAATCTTTTTTAAGATAGTCATTCTTTTGCGACAAAAATAATAAAAAAATCTACCAACTCTTATGAATAAAGCATAAAACAGTTTTTTCTACAATTTATTTATTTTATGCGAATAATTGGAAGCTTTAAAAACTTAACCTAAAATTTCATTATCTAAAAGAAAAATCTTAATTTTGTTGTTCATTAATTTAAACAATTTTCAAATTTAAGAAACTAAAAGAAGACCATTTTTATGTCAAAAAAAGAAAAAAAGAAAGACGAATTTAAAAATGTGGAAGGAGCTTTAACGGCTTCAGAAATTTTTATAGAAAAGTATCAGAAACAAATATTATATGTAGTTGGAGGAATTGTTCTCGTTGTTTTGCTATTATTGGCAGCTCGAAATTTTTATATTCAACCACGAGAAAAAGCGGCTGAAAACGAAATGTATAAGGCTCAATATTATTTTAGTGTTGATTCATTTCAAGTAGCATTAGAAGGAAAAGAGCCAGAATTTATTGGATTTAAGCAAATCGTTTCAGAATACGGCTTTACAAATTCAGGTAAACTCGCTGCTGCTTATGCAGGTATTTGTTATTACAAATTGGGTGATTACAAAAACGCTATTAAATATCTTACTCAATTTGACAAAAAAGACACTTATTTTACAACAGCAGTACTTGGCTTAATTGGAGATAGTTATGTAGAATTAGGAGAAAAAGATAAAGCTTTAGGATACTTTGAGAAAGCTATTGCAACAAAAAACAATGTTTTAACTCCTGTATATTTAAAAAAAGCAGGTTTATTATGTGAATCGATGAACCAACCTCAAAAAGCAGAAAAATACTATATGGAAATAAAAGAAAATTATCCTAAAAGTATGGAGGCTACAGACATTGACAAATATCTTGCTCGCGTTCAAAAGTAAACAAATTTATAATCTTCATTAAAAAAATTATTTTAAAAAAAATACAAATGTCAACGCAATATAAAAATTTATCCAGTTATAATGAAGATGAAATGCCTGATAAAAAAAAGGTATTTACACAACAATATGCTATTGTAGTAGCCGATTGGAATCCTCAAGTGACACAATCATTACTACAAGGTACTTATGATGCTTTAATTGGTAATGGCGCCAACCCCGATTTAATTACTATTATCCATGTACCCGGCACTTTTGAGCTCATCTTTGCAGCCAAACAATTTATGGATGAATATTCTGAAATAGACAATATGAAAGTTCATAAATATGCTGCTATTATTGCCTTAGGTTGTGTGATTCAAGGAGAAACACCTCATTTCACTTATGTTTGTCAAGGAGTTACTTATGGAATTGCCACATTAAATACGAATTCAAATGGATGTCCTGTCATCTTTGGAATACTTACTACTCAAAATTTACAACAAGCACTTGACAGAGCAGGTGGCTTACATGGCAATAAAGGATTCGAAGCTGGAATTACTGCTATTAAGATGGCAAACATTGATTGGCACACCAGTATCTTTTAAGGATTAAAACTTATACTGAGCAGAGATAATTGAGAATGAAATTAATTTATGGAATAAGGATATTCTTATTTGCTATTGGTAATTTATGGTCGTTTTTTTAATGATTTTGAGTTTTATTTATTAACTTTTAGGATAGAAATAATTATTTTAAATTTTTTCCAAATAATATTAAGTATCCAAACAGTAGTAAAGGAAGTGGTGGAATGGGTCATAGTTTCATATTGTACAAATAACAATGAATAAAAAACTATCCTGCAAAAAATGGTGAACCTTTTTTATATATGTTATCAATTAAAAGAGCTGTAACTCTCAATTTTTTTAACAAACCACTATATTTCAACGGATGTCGCCAGTGGGAGACAAATCGGAAATAAAGTAAGAAAAAGCTCCTATTTTTTTCCTACTATTCGATAAAAAACAATTACTTTTGCACTATTTTTTGCAAAACGTGTGCTTGAAAACCACGTAAAAAACAAGGAAATGAAAAAACAAGTTTCTCTCTCTTTTATGTTTTGTTCGCTACTTTTTACCGTTTGTTTGATAGTAGCAAATATCGTTGAGCAAAAACTTATTTCTATTGGACCTATTGAAGCCACTGCAGGTTTACTTATTTTCCCTATTTCATACATTATAAATGATCTAATTGCTGAAGTATGGGGTTATAAGAAAGCCCGTCTCATTATTTGGAGCGGTTTTGTAATGAATTTTCTGGCAGTATTGATTTTTAAATTGAGTATTATGGTCCCTAGTTCTGAAAATTTTTCTCAGCAGGACGCATATGCATTAGTGCTAAATAATACTCAGCGTATCACTTTTGCAAGTTTCCTTGCTTTTCTTTTTGGTTCTTTTTTAAATGCTTATGTGATGAGCAAGATGAAAATTCTTCAGCATGGACGTCATTTTTCAATACGGGCAGTTGCCTCGACGCTGGTTGGTGAAAGTGGAGATTCAATAGTGTTCTTTTCAATTGCTTTCGGTGGTGTTATTCCTCTTCACGATTTGTTGCTTTTAATTGTTACACAAACAACTATGAAAACCTTTTATGAAATTTTGGTTTTACCCTTAACAAATGTGATTGTAAAGTGGATAAAGAAAAAAGAAAATCTTGATACTTTTGATTATCAAATTTCATATAACCCTTTAAAAATAAAAGAAATTTAACTACCATTTTGGTTTAGCTTCAAAGAGTTAATTTTTTAACCAATTGACTTTCACTACTTTCCTCAAACTAACATAACAAACATAACCCTTTACTTTATAACCCATTTGTGAAATTAAATTCATATACTGTTTCACTTGTTGCAAATAATTGCCTGATTCTTTTTCTCCAAATTTATAATCAATTACTGTTGCTTCGTTGCCACGAATCACGACACGGTCTAGACGAAATTGTTCGCCTGTTGGCATAAGAATGGTAATTTCATTCATTACTTTTACATCTGCTGCAAACCATTTTTTTGTTTCAGATAAATTCCAGAAAGCTTCAAGTTCTTGCTCTACAATTTTGCTTTCTTCAGCCGTAATAGCCCCCATCATTATCATTTTTTGTATCGCTTTTTCCTGATCGCTTCTATTTATCATCTGGCGTAACACTTCATGCATCACCATGCCATAATTCAAACGTGAATCGGTTAAGTGTTGGTTGTCTAAAAATTGAATGAAATTTTGTGAGCGAATTTGTAATCGGTCTTTACTGCTAACACAAGGATAGCGATTTATTTTTTTGCTTATAAAATTCTCATTTTCAGCTTCCTTAAAAGCAATAGTAGGTTCATCCCATTCAAATGTATTGGTTTCTGAAGAAAAATGAGCATTTAATTCAGAATTTTCGGCAACATTTTCAAAACTTGTCATTAGTAAAGTTGATAAAGAAACTACTTTACTATTTTTTTTAGGCATTTTACAAAAGCCGATCAATTCGTTTTTAGCTCGTGTGAAGGCTACATAAGCAATGTTTAAATTGTCAATGTAAAGATGCAATTGCTCACTAAAATAATCCACGGTAAAAATTGAATTTTCAAGTTTGGAAGTATATTCAACAGGCAATAAAGGCAATTCATTAAAAGGAGAAATTTTGGGCTTGCACCATATAATATTCCGTTGACGTGTATCCATATTCCAGTCACAAAAGGGAATAATCACCACCTTGAAAGCCAGCCCTTTGGCTTTGTGAATGGTCATGATACGGATAGCATTTTGATTTTCAGGCATCGGAATAAATTTTTGAAAACCAGTTTCTTCCCACCATTCCAAAAAGCTGTTCAAATCAGCAGTTTTATTGACAGAAAAGTCAAACACCAAATCCTGAAATGCTTGAACAAAAACCGCTTCATTTTGCCAATTGCCTACTTCAAAAAGGGAAATAATTCCTTCTACCATATCGTAAAGAGGACAATGTTGAAGATAATTCAATTGACAGTTTTCTTCTTTCGTAAACAAAGGAGAAAAAGCATCTTTTTCAGTATCTACATCAGAAAAACCAAGTTGAAGAGCTTCATTTTCACTCTTTTTTAATCGTCCTTTTGCATATTCGTAATTTAAAATGGTTTGCTGAATGCTATCTTTCTGATTTATAAAAAGATATAAAATTCCCAAAATAAAACGTACACCGCCCGAATTTCCAATCAATAATCCTTCATTTCCGAGCACATCATAACAGCAATTTTCTTTTGCTTCAGGAGTAGTTTTGTAATTCAGTAATTTTTCTACCACAGCTTGAGCTTCTTCATTTTTTCGTACTAAAATGGCTATGTCTTTTGGTTGATAACCTCTATCCTGCAAATCTTCCAACAAAGAAGGCAATCTATTCAAACTTTCAGCTTGCCAGCCCTCTTCATTTTCTTCTTCATCGATAAAAGTGAATTTTACATGTCCCAACCCTGCTTTGGGAGAAATTTGTTGATAAACATTTGAATAGGCATGTTCAATTTTAGTGGTGAATTTATTTAATTCATTGTACTGTGATAAAACACTTTTCATTGCCTCATTCAGTTTTGATTGGAGCAAACGTGCAGCTTGAAAGAAAAATGCATTATTAAATTCTACAATATTTCTGTCGCTTCGCCAATTAGTTGCCAAATTTTCTTCATGCAATTGTTCCAATGAGAAATCATTGTAGATTTGTTCATCAAGAATTTTCCAGTCTGAATTTCGCCAACGGTAAATACTTTGCTTCACATCACCCACCACGAGGTTAAATTTTCCTTCTGATAAACTATTTAAAATCAGCGGATAAAAATTTTTCCATTGTAAAACAGAGGTATCCTGAAACTCATCAATCATAAAATGCTCCAGTCTGGTACCAATTTTTTCAAATACATAAGGAGCGTCGCTGTGATCAATAATTCTGTTTAACAACAAGTTGACATCAGAAATCAACATAGTATTTTGATCGGTAGTAAGTTTTTTAATCTGGGCAGCTATGTCGGTCAAAATTCCTAGTGTATTGATATTTTTTAAGATAATAATTGCAGAATTGTAAATAAAAAAATCCATATTAAAAAGCTCTACGATACCAATAAAACATTGTTGGAGTCCATTCTGGTAAGCCTGTTCAATTATGTTAATAATATCGTTATTTGTATCTTTTTTATAGCAATTTGTCACTTCATAAGCACAATCGATAAATCTATTTGAAATTTCAAAGTTTCCATTCTTTAATTTTTCAAAAGTATTAGTGAGGGACCATTTGAAATCTTCATGTTTTAAATCATAAGAAGCAAGAATATGTAAAGCTTGTTCAGCCGTTTGTTTGACTTTTGTTTCAAAATCAATTTTTATCTTTTTTATTTTCTGAATATAACTTCTTAAAAAATCACGGTCATGCAATTTTACATTAATCTCTTCGACTTTATATTGATAATTTTCTTTAAAAATTTCATTGCCCAATTTTTTTATGTCTTTTTCAAGATTCCAATTTCCCGTTTGTTCGATAGTATCCTCTGCAAAATCAATGAGCCAATTTAGCAGTTGTTCGTTTTCTTTTTGCGATAATTCAAAAAAAAGATTGTCCACTGCTTGATTCAACATTAATTCCGCATCCATTTCAACTTTATAACCACCATGAATGCCAATTTCGCGAGCAAAATTGCGAATAACTTGCTGAAAAAAAGCATCGATTGTACTGACAGAAAATAAAGAATATTCATGCAAAAGTGAAATCAAAATTTTTCGTGCCTTTTGGTTAACTTCCTCTTCCGTTAAATGAAATTCTTGCATTAAATCGGCTCGATAATTAGAAGATAAACCTTCTGATAATTTATTTAATTCTTTGAGAATACGGGATTTCATCTCATCAGTGGCTTTGTTGGTAAAAGTAACAGCCAGGATATGGCGGTACATGTCTTCACGTTGAGGAGAAAACAATAAACGAATATAATCTTGAGTCAAACGATAAGTTTTACCCGAACCAGCCGAAGCACGATAAATGTTTAGCATAAAGGCTTCCTTTCAGAAAAAATATTTTTGAAAAAGGAAAATCAAAAAATGTTTTATAAGTCATTAAAAAAGTTCAACATTCCCCATTTTGCCCATAAAGAGAATAACTCCCGTGCTGTTTTCACGAATCACAAACAAAAATGGTTTGTTTACGCGAAATTCCGGAATCATAGGAACTGACGTATATCCAATTTCAACTACTGTTACAGCCGCGGCTTCAGTCCCTTCTTCTGTTACTTCGATATAAGTATTGTGAAGTACCCTGGAAATAAAAAGATTTTCATCGGCAATATTACTGAAATCGGCATTATCGGTAAATGCCAGCTTCATGCCCATATCAATCAACGGATCGTTTAAAAGGAATTTATTTTTACTGCTGAATCTTGGGAAATAAACTTCCACTTCTCTCATAGATAAATTTTGAAGAATGCTATTCCACTGGTTTACAGTGAGATATTCCAATAAATCTGCCGTTGTATTTCCATTTTTCGGTAAAATTATTGTCATGCTGAAAGCTTTGTTGCCGTAAGGCATATCCAGGTATTGAGCCTTTTCATCTTCTGCATAGTCAAAAGTATCTTTCTGAAACATCATGTTCACTTTCACTTCCTTGCCAGCTTCGTTGGTAAAATCAGCCTGTGAAGTGTTTTTCTTATCGAATTGATGACGCCAGATTCCCTTGAAATAAATGGCATTGATCAGATACATTACGGCATCTTCTGGAATTCTGTCTAAGACTGAAGGAATCAAATTATTGGTTTTTTTAGCACACCATTGGTTAATGGTATCCACCGCCCAAGCTTTTGAAAAGTCGAGTTCCCGTACATACGCATCAAAATAATCGATATTGACTTTCAGAAAATCGGGTTTTACCTGAAAACCGTTGCGATACCATAAAGAATTGGCAAGAGTGAGTTTGGTGGTCGGGTCAATGGTTGGAAGCGTAGTTTGCAAAATACGATAATATTCATTGATTTCCTCAACCGACATGCCACTCATTTTCAAAGCGCTTTCCATTTCGGATTTGGTTTCACCGGCTGCACCATTCCATGTCATTCCCAGTGCGATGCTGACGCTTAAGGGAGAAATAAAAACATTCGTTTCTTTTGAAAAATTGATTACTTTACGAAATAAATCGAAGGCGAATTCATTGTCTTGTCCTACACGTTTTTCCTGCTCTGCACTTAAAGCAATCGGTTTTGCGTCAGGGGGAAGTTGCGAGGAAGGTTCATTTTCGTTATTGCAAGCAGTAAACGTTAGAACCAAACTGAGAAATAAAAATAATTTTTTCATAGTAAAAAATTTTTTTAAGGAAGCTAATTAAGAACTTGTATTAATAAGCAATTAAGAATTAGAAAAGCAACAAGAAAGCAAACTAAATTTCAATTGTAATTATCAAAGATTTTTTTGAAAGGAGTAAAAACTACTATTTAAAATTGATCCTTTTTACTTTATATCCCAGGTTTTCCAAAATTTCGGTAATTTTTACTCTAAAATCTCCCTGAATTAAAATTTGATTATCATCATAAGTGCCACCACTACTACACTTCATTTTTAATAGGCGAGCCAGATCTTTCAACTCTTCTTCGCTACCTTGAAATTCACTGATTAAAGTCACCACTTTATTATTTCGCTTTTCTAATTGAATTCGCAACGGCTCTTTTTGAATATTCTTTACAGTAGCTTTTTTTTCTTCGTCTTCTACTTGTGGCAAAGTTGCTTTTATTTCTTTCAGTTTTTCTTTCCAATCCATCCTTCGTAAATACTTTTATAAAGATAATATCATTTTCTTGAAAAGTTCCCATACAATAATGCCGCATGTGACACTTACATTCAATGAATGTTTGGTACCAAATTGAGGAATTTCAACGCATCCATCGCACATGTCTATTACTGTTTGTTGCACGCCTTTTACTTCGTTACCTAACACGACAGCAAACTTGCCATTTTTTTGCAATTGTAAATTTTGCAATAGAGTGCTACCTTCCGCTTGTTCAATGGAAAAAACGCTGTAACCTTTCGTCTTTAAATCGTCAATTGCTTGATGTGTATCCTGAAAATAACGCCAGTTTACTGCATCTTCTGCTCCTAAAGCTGTTTTATGGAGTTCAGGATGAGGAGGCACACGTGTAATGCCACACAAATAAATTTCTTCCACACGAAAAGCATCAGCCGTACGAAAAACAGAGCCAACATTATGCAAACTTCTAACATTGTCCAGCACAATCACCAATGGAAGTTTGGGTTGCTGCTTAAATTCTTCCACAGTGAGACGATTCATTTCACTTACTTTCAACTTTCTCATTACACTTAAATTGGGAAAATTAAAATAAATCATCTTTTACTAATAAGCCATTGAGAAATAAGCATTTTTAATTCTGCGAATAGCTTCTTCAATGATGGAATCATACCCATTCATTTCATCTATTTTGGTCATATTTTTTGGAACATCTGGATTGATTCCATCTTCAATGTGTTCCATTTTGCTATTGAACAGAGGAGAAGCAGAAAAACGAATCATCCAGCCATTTGGGATTTCGCTCGACAAAGGTAATCCGCCGCCGCCGCCAGTTTTATCGCCAACAATGAGAGCATAAGGTGCCAGTTTCATTCTATTGACAAAATCATTTGTCGCACTGTAAGACATTCGATTTGTTAGAATAACAACTGGTCGTAACCATCGCAAATTTTTGTGAGGTGTAGTATAAATTTTGACTGGTTCTGAAAAATCAGAATGACCGGGACCAGTTTTATGAGAAATATAGCCTGTTAATGTTTTCTCTTTAAAAAAATAAGAAGCTAACTGTTCTGCTCCACTTAAATAACCCCCACCATTATTTCTAACATCGAGAATAATTCCTTTGCAATGAGAAAAATAATTAAAAATGTAAGCAATGTTAGTATCAGTAAATTCTTTTTCAAAATCGCCAAAATATATATAACCAATATCGCCATTGTTAATTATTTCGTAATGCATTCCTCCAGCAATCCGATAATTTTCTCCTAAATAGCGATCCGTATAAATGAGAGAATCATTAAAATTTTTTGGATAATCGGTAAACCAATTCCAATAACGACTTACATTGAACGAAGAATATAAATTTACGTGCCCATCTTTCAATTCATCCAGCATTTTTCCTAACAAATCAAAAAGTTCATATTCATTTTTTGCATAAGAAAGTTGGGAATGATAAACAATATAAATCGAATCCCAATTAATGTTTTTGTAGTCTAAATAACAATATCGCGTATCAATAATTTCCCATAGTGCCTTGAAGTTGCCTCCCAAATTATTGGGCTGTATATCAGGATCTTCAATACATGAAAAAGAGAAAATCGCCAACAAGAAAATTACCAGATATTTTTGCATCGAGAATCTTTCTTTTTATTTGTAATTAGGACTAATGCAATTAGCAGGTGGCTGATTTTTACGCCCAGCAAATTTATAAATGTCAAACACATAACCCAATGAAATAGCCCAGTCGTTCCGTTTAAATACCATTTCATTGGCAGAATATTTCAAGTAATCATTTCTGATAGCTAATTTCCACGTTGTATGTTTTAAAGGAACTTGAATAGTTAATTCTTCTGCAAAACCTTGTTTGTTATGAAAAGAACTAAAATGCAAGATATCAGAATAGTTTTTCAATTCAAAAATTTCATAATAAGATTCTCCTTGTTCCGGGATAAACATAAGACCTAAAAAAGGAGAAGAGAAAGTAAATTGAAAACGAAAAGGATATTTCAAAATTCTTGTATCGTAAATTGCCATGCCTGAAAAATTCAAATTCGTAGCTAAATCTATATTCATAGGATTATTTTGGTTTCGGCTGTTAGCTTTCAAGCCGAACTCAATATCCCACAAACTGCCAGCTAACAATTGAACATTCTTTGCAGGACGAAAATGATAATGCAAACCCCAACTATAATCCATTCCTAAATAACTGATATTACTTGTTTTAGCAGGGTTTTCGGTGACGGCAATATTTAAATTGAATTGATTTTCGCGTGATAGCTTTAGGTTGTTAGGAGAAAGGTATTTCCTACTTGAATAATCATAACGGAATCCTATGCCATCGTAAGTCAATGGAGAAAGATAATTATCCAGCAAATGGATGAAAGTGACCCCATACAAATTGTTGGTAGTAGTTAATGAATAAACGGGAGATGACAAATCCTGAGAGAAAACTTTTAAACAAACTATCACTAAAAAAATGGGGAAAACATAGCGTTTCATTTAGTCAAAATTAATTTTTTTCTTCAAAAACTTTTAAAAATCAAAAGTAAAAAATTCTTTGTAAAAAACGCAATTATTGAATATAAACTTCACTAAAAAATATCAGAATAACTTATTTCAATTTTTAAAACCTAAAAAACCAACATATTTCTTAATAGAACTCCCAGAAAATGCTGAATTCAAGTCACAAATGCAACTTTTTGGTTAGACAAATTTCACAATAAAAATTCATTTGGTGTTAAGAAATTTAATTTTTTTCTTGGTCTGTTATTCAAAATATCTTCTATCCGCTTTATATCCTGATCAGAAAGATTTTCAAAAGAAGTTTTTTTTAGGGAAATCCTGACGAATAAGTCCGTTTGTATTTTCATTAGTTTCTCTTTCCCATGAATGGTAAAGTTTGGCAAAAAAGAAATCTACTTTCAATTTCGAACTGATCATTTTATGGTCGGCAAACTCTTTGCCGTTATTGGAAGTGATCGTCGATTATCAGAATTACGACTCGGTTCACACGATACAACCGATTTGTCTTTTCCGAGAGCTAACGCTATATCTTTTCGTTTCAATCCTTGTTGTACTATTACCCAAATTGTGTACCCTTGTTCTACGGTTAAATGTTTCATCTTTTTAACTTTTTTAAGGGGAAGAGACCAAAGTAAAGCACTTTATTCCATCAGAGCAAAGGGGAAAAGCTCTTTTTTCTCCTTTGTCTTGAAAAATAATTTTCCTTTACTTTTTATTTCCCCTGAAAAAGTTGCATTGATTACTTGAATTTACGCTTTGAAAAAATGAATCACTCGATAAAAACTTGATACCCCAAAGAAACAGAAAATTTTCAAAGTGAAATAATAAAATATCAAGATAAATTATACAAAATTGAGAACAAAAGAATTATTGAAAATGAAGATTTAAGTTTTGCAGTAATTCTGACAAAAAATAAAATCAACAAAGCTTTATAATTGTAATGATGTTTTAGGTTTAAAAATAATCTTTTTAGCTTTTTATCAAGATTTACAAAATCTATCTTTTCTACTTGTGAAGTTACATTTTTTGTTATTTTTGCAAAAGAATTGTTGTTTGATTTTAAAGTTAATTAGAGCATCGCATGAACAAAAAACTTATTTCTCCTTCAATATTAACAGCAGATTTTAGTAATCTGCAAGCAATATGCGAACTTATTAACCAGAGCGAAGCGGATTGGATTCATTTGGATGTGATGGATGGTGTATTTGTGCCCAACATCTCTTTTGGCTTTCCTGTAATTAAAGCTGTAAAAAAACATTGTAAAAAACCACTGGATGTCCACATCATGATTATTCATCCTGAAAAATATGTGCAACGTTTTGCAGAAGCAGGAGCTGGGATACTTACTTTTCATTATGAAGCAGCAGAACACTCTGCTGAAATTATTGAACAAATTCACACAGCAGGAATGAAAGCAGGGATTACCATCAATCCTGATATTCCAGTAAAAGTGCTTGAACCTTTTATAGAAAAAGTAGATATGGTTTTGTTAATGAGTGTTTTTGCTGGTTATGGAGGTCAAAAATTCATTGAAGAAACTTATCAACGAATCAATGAATTGCAGTCAATAATCCAGCAGAAAAATCCTTCTTGTTTGCTGGAAGTAGATGGTGGCATAAATTTGGAAAATGCTCCAAAACTTTTTGCTCAAGGGGTGGATGTGTTGGTGGTTGGGAATACTGTTTTTAACTCAAATCAGCCTCTGGAAATTATCCACCAATTAAAAACAATAGCTTGATTTTTTCGATTTCATTCATTTGATGTATGGATTTTTTATATCGTACTCCTTTTGTAAGATTATTGTTTGCTCTAATAATTGGAATTATTATCTATCAATACATTGAATTATACACATTTACAAAATATGCCATTTATTTAATTGCTACTTTTCTAATTATTTCACCTTTTTTTATTCAAGATACAAAAAATCAATTTCGTTTCCGATGGCTATTTGGCGTAGGTTCTTTTTTATTTTTTGCCATGCTGGGGTACTCATTAAGTGTCCAACGTGAAAAATCAACTTCATTTTCTCCCTTAAATAAAAAGGGAATTTATCTTGTTGAATTAACTTCAGCTCCCACAGAAAAAGCAAAATCATTCTTTTATTCTGCTCGAGTAAAACAGTTTTTAAACGATAATCACTGGGAAACTGCTCACGGAAAAGCTTATCTGTATCTTCAGAAAGATAGTGCGGCTTCGTCTCTGATTATTGGCGACCAGTTATTGATAGAGGCTGAATTTAAAGCTCCAGAAAAAGCTTTGAATCCTGACGAATTTAATTATGCAGCCTATTTAAAGAGGCAAGGCGTTGGCGCAACTGCTTACGTTCCAACTGGTTATTGGAAAAAAACAGGTGAAAATCATTCCTTCTCGCTCATTCGTTTTTCAGATCAATGTAGAAATTATCTGTTTAAAATCTATCAAAAATTTAATATTCAGGGTGATGAATTCAGTGTGTTGGCAGCATTGACTTTAGGATACAAAGACGACTTGAATCCTGATTTGAAAAAAAGTTATAGTGCGTCAGGAGCAATGCACATATTATCTGTAAGTGGTTTGCATGTGGGAACGGTTTATGCGGTGTTGCTTTTTCTGTTTGGTTTTTTACAAAATAAAAAGCCACAAAAGTTGCTAAAAAGTATCCTTCTCATTTTATCATTGTGGGGATATGCTTTTATTACAGGATTATCTCCTTCAGTGGTTCGAGCTACTTTGATGTTTACTTTTGTAGCAGTAGCTACCTGCCTTGACCGCAAATCTGAAATTTACAACACTATTTGCATGTCGGCTTTTTTCATGTTGCTGGTGAACCCCAATTATTTGTTTGATATTGGTTTCCAACTTAGTTATGCAGCAATATTCAGTATTATCTATTTTCAACCTTATTTTACTATTCTTATTCCTGTTAGCAATAAAATACTGAAAAGTTTACGCGATTTACTAACTGTTTCAGTAGCTGCACAAATTGGCACCGCACCTTTTACGTTATACTATTTTCAACAGTTCCCTAATTATTTCCTGTTTACCAATTTGATAGTGATTCCATTGTCCACTATTATTATTTACCTTGCTGTTGGACTTTTCGCTATTTCATTTGTTCCTTATGTTTCTAATCTTGTAGCTCTTTTATTAAATATTTCTGTTAAACTCCTCAATTTTTGCATTGTAAAAATTGAACAACTTCCTTACTCTATTTCTCAAGTTTCATTGGATAACAAACAAAGTTTCTTTATTATTCTTTTCATTTTTGGCATCTCGGCTTATTTCTATTATAAAAAATATATGCCTTTAATAATGGGATTGTTGTCTATCTTGTTTGTTTTTTCTATCGATCTTTATGCTCGATATCAAACCTTAAATACCAGTCAAATGATTGTATATGCTGGGCAAAGAAATACTCATGTAAATTTTATTGATCGAGGAAATAATTTTCTTTTTTCTACTGATGAAAAAGAAGCAGAACGAGTGGCTACTTCTTATTGGAGAAAACACAAACTAAAACCCCCTATCGAAGTACAAAATACTTCCTGGTTTACAAATGGCTTTGCGTGTTTTCAGGGGCAACGCATATGTATTCTTATTAATGATGAATTAAAAAATAAAATAGCTCAAAAACCTCTCGAAGTAGATTATCTAATTATTGGGAATGGACAAAAAATACGTATGGAACAACTTTTATCGTGCATTCATCCTCGCAAAGTAATTGTAGATAAAACCATTTCAAAATGGTACGCTGACAACATTCAACAAACTTGTGAAAAACAAAAAATTGAATTTTATTCCATAGCCAATGAAGGAGCTTTTATTTTAAATTTTTAGTGTTTTTTGGGGCATTCCCGTTTTTTTAACATTCATTAGATGGGGTGAGAAATTATTTTTTCTTTTTCTCGGTTGTGTTTGTAAATACCATTCTATTTATTTATTTTTGTCAGATAATCTTTTCTTTTTTGTAGATTTATAAGGAGAAGTTGTCAAAAAATTAAAAATATTTTATATGCTGCTTTATAAACGAATTTTGTTGAAACTGAGCGGTGAATCTTTGATGGGAACAAAACAATACGGTCTTGATGAAAGTCGGTTGCAGGAATATGCAACTCAAATTGCTGAAATTTCGTCAATTGGAGTAGAGGTAGGGATAGTAATTGGCGGGGGGAATATTTTTCGTGGACTAAGTGGTGAATCAAAAGGTTTTGATCGTGTTTTAGGTGACCAGATGGGAATGTTGGCAACGGTCATTAATAGCTTGGCGCTGTGTTCGGCTTTGCAAGTGATTGGAGCAAAATCACGGGTACTGACAGCCATAAGGATGGAACCGATAGGAGAATTTTATAGCAAACAAAAAGCTGTTTCTTGCCTTCAACAGGGAGAAATTGTAATTATTTCAGGAGGTACAGGGAATCCGTTTTTTACCACCGATACTGCTTCCTCATTACGAGCAATAGAGATAGGAGCTGATGTTATGTTAAAAGGAACACGTGTAGATGGTGTATATACTGCCGATCCAGAAAAAGATGCCAATGCTGTAAAATTTGACGAAATTACTTACGATGAAATTTATCGCCGAAATTTGAAAGTAATGGATTTGACAGCAACAACCCTTTGCAAGGAAAATAACATGCCTATTTATGTCTTTAATATGGATAAACCTGGCAATTTGA
>Ga0208461_1002401_pt1 | contig 15420 bp, 13 predicted proteins | sample AD_JPNTR4_MetaG_FD_184448 | JGI IMG/M metagenome (GOLD analysis project Ga0208461, IMG submission 184448) | Active sludge microbial communities of municipal wastewater-treating anaerobic digesters from Japan - AD_JPNTR4_MetaG (SPAdes) (version 2) | ecosystem: Engineered > Bioreactor > Anaerobic... | reverse complement strand
TCAGCCGTTTCAACACGCTGTTCTATTGAATCAACAGATTTTGTAACCGTGTCAATCTTTAAGTGGATGTTTTCCAGAATTGCATCACCGGTATTAGTAATGTTTTGTTCCATGTGCGATAGTGACTCGGTAAAGCTTCTTGTCAAAAGATCAATCTTTTCCTGGGATGAAATAAGAATGCGTTCTTCTTTAATATTAATTGTGTCGCGCAATTTATTTATTTGCTCAGATATTTCTTCAGAAAGTTCTTTTGAACGCTCTCTAACTTTGTCATTGAAGGTTTGCAATATTGTTGATGAATCTTTTTCCAATCGGGAAAGATTTTCAGATAAATAATTTATCTTTTTTGCAATATCACCAAAGCTTGCCCGTGAAGCTGCAATATACTCTATTTGCTGGTTTACATCACGTGCTGCATTTGAAATAACTTTTAAATCTTCTTCAACCTTCTTTAAATTTGTTTTTTCAATATCAAGTCCTTTTAATTTTTCTTCTATGCCCAAGATTGAGGAATTGAGATGAGCACTTAACGCCTGTGCTTTTTTTAACATAATATCAAGCTCTATGGTTGCATCACTAAATTTGCGTTCCTCATCCTGCGTTAATTTTTTAAAATCGTCCAGAACCTTGGATGTATATCGTTTCAGTTTTGTAATTCGCAGATTAGAACGGTCAAGACGCCGGAAAAAAAGAATCATTGCCAAACACATAACCAGCGTTGCAATATTCCCTATCATCACATTGCACCTCATTTTTTTAAAGGGATTGCTATTTTATGCAATAAACATAAAGCCAATATATTGACTCTACTACATAAAACAATTAATAAAATTTGTCAACATTATTTTATGTCACATTAAAAAATGATTGACTTGCAGATGATATGCTAAAAGTTGTCTTGAAATAACATTATAATGCAGTATAATTATTATTAATTGTATAGAATAATTATAGTATAAAATAAATAAATTATGAAACGATTATTTATAGGGATACTATTCATCAGTGGGTTAGCTTTGCTGGCATTTACCTATCAAAGTGATGTATTGCTAAGGCATGAACCATGGATAGAACTATCGAACACACAAAAAAAATACCAGTGTGTTACCTGGAAAATAACCGCCTATTGTCCGGGAAGCTGCTGTAATAAAAGTGTTATCGGTACAAAAGTTGTTGATTACACCAATACTGCTGCTGTTGGTGGAGTTAAGCTAACCACATTGCTTGATAATACTATCAACGTTGTTGCCGTTGACCGTTCCATCATACCGCTTGGTTCAATAGTAAAGTATAACAATACCTATTATGTGGCGCTTGATACTGGCAGTGCAATAAAGGGATTTACACTGGATATTTTAATGCCGAATCATGAGCAAACTGAAAAATTTGGCATACACTATTCAGATAACATTGAAGTATATATTCCGCATAATCCAGCACAGATGATTAAAAAAGTTAAGAAGATAGTGTTAGAATATTCTAACCCCTGAAATGCTTTCAGCGATGTTACAAGCATAATCGCCAGTTTTTTAAAATAAATACTCCCTTGATTCTGCTATTACTAACTTTCCATAAAATGCTTTTTAAACGTTCACCTGCTGCTGACTGCAGGGATTTGCTCATTATCTTCATGTCAAATAAAAACAATCCTAATCCACCAAATAAGGTAATACCTATTGAAAATCCGTTTACGCAGAACCTCATGATAATAAAAAATAGTAGTAAAAAATGCTATAACGTTACTGCTGAATGCTGGATGTGTTCTGATCTTTCAGCTCGTTTTCTTTGAGGCGGACATCATAGGCAGATTGATTTATTGGTAATGGGAAACTTTCACCTTTTTCCTCTTCTATCTGGTTGGTTCTTGTATCAGCGTTTTGATTTGATTGCTGTACTTTTTGTTCTGAAACCCTTTCCAGGCTTGATTGTATTGTAGCATCGTTGGGATCAATAAATTTTGCTTTTTCATAGTATCGTTTAGCTTCTTCTAAGTTTTTTAGTGATTCATAGCATAAACCAATGTTAAAAAACAAAGATGCCGAAGCCATATTCATCTGATGTGCCTGTGTAAGATACTGCAATGCCTCATTAAATTTTCCCTGCGATACAAGAAGAATCCCTAACTGATACAGTACATCAGGGTTATTGGGGGCCATCCGCATTGCATTATTTAAATACTTAAATGCATTTTCTAAATTCTGAATGGTTGCATTGATAATACCAATGCGATAATTAGCGGTAAAGTTATTGGGATTAACCGCTAACATTGCATTGTAAAGGGAAATAGCCCTGTCCCATTGTTTTTGTTTTTCGTAATCCAGTGCAATGGTTTCATACAATTTTTCTTTAAAGCTAATGATGTTTGTTATATACTGCCGCAGGGGAGGGGTATATTCAGCAATCCTGCGTAGTTGCATCAGTGTCTGCATCTCTGATTCATAGTTTTGCTGTAATCCATAGTATTCGGATTGTTTAATGAGCTGATTGATCTGTTTTGCATATAGCATGCGCAGTCCAATAGTGTTAGCATAATAGTACTGGTTATCAATGATCTGTACTACGGCGTCATTGGTAGTAATAATTTTTTCAGCAAAGGGATTGATGAACAGTTGTTGTGCTGGTCTGGTAATGGGTAGTGTAAATGTTGTAAGGACGCCATTGCGCGGCATGATTAATTCAATGGTATTTGATACCATGTATGATAATGCGTGCTCAGCATTAACAAAAAGATTAGCCACCTCAGTTGTTTGTATCAGGTTTTCTAAATTTTGAATATCAGATGCACCAAGTATAAATCCGTTGCTATTATTGGTTGCTCCTATTGTCAGGTGATTGCCAGATATAAACACAACAGTATGGAGGAAATATTTTTTTAAGGCATTTGTCAGGCTATAGAGATAGTTTGGTGCAATATTTGTTATGTCTATTATTGTAAAGTAGTAGCTATCAACATGTTCTTTTATGATTGCAATGTAGGCATCAGAAAAGCGGAAAGGATACATATAATGATCAAAGGTATTGGGTATATCAACTATCAACCCTTTTTTTTGTTTTAATCCCTGAATAATGGATGTGTGTATGGTTGCAAAATGTACATCACTTATTGCTGGTTTTTGATAATCTACTATTCTGTCGGGGATATAATCCAGCACTATGGGTGAATTCAGGAGATGGAAAAGGCTGTTAGTAAAAAATTTGTGATATCCATCAATGATAATAGTGTTGTGATTGTTTGCAAACAGTGATATGAATGTTATGGATCTTTTCAGATCGCGTGCGGTTGCATCGGTTATACGGCAGGCTACATAATCATTAATATAAGCTACTCCCGGTTTGGTTATAAAAGAAGAGTTGAAATTTGATGAAACCACATCTTCGTATCCTCTGCTGTATGCATTAACAAGATTATCGCTCAATGGAAGTTTAAAATACATATGGGTAACAATGATAGCAGGTATGAATAATAAACTGACAATACAATAGATTATGGATGGAACCGAGCGTTTGAAATTTTGCAATAGGTATAAACCGGGAAATACTATGGTAATAATTGACAGTATATAGGTTACAGCAAAAAACCAGAAGTACGTAAGTTCTATCCAGATAAATGCAATAATTATTGGCAGGGGTATAAGGAAAAATGAAAATAAAATGATGGTATACCGTGTTGAGTGATTGTTTTTTATTAATATATGTTTTAACGATGTACCAAATGTAATTCCTGCAAATATGCTGAATGGGGTTGCTGCTAAAAGACTGCTATATAATGAATGAGATGTTGTATGACTTATAATAATGAATGCTAAAAACAGCAATGGATATAACATTTCGCCATAAATAAAGACGGTATTATATTTTTTTATCAATGTAGATAGAAACATTCCAATTAAAAAGCCACCTATAATAGTGCTGATTGTATACATTGTTGTAGCTATAAAAATCCCTTGCTGGGAATAAATTGTTATCAATATCAAAGTTGTAAATATACTGATAATAGAAATATTGCTATAGGTAAAAAGAACATCATCGCGAGTTGAAATATCATCTGGTTTGGTTATGGCTGTGCGCGATATAATGGTAGGTGGGCAAAAAGGCAGGTTGAGAAAAATGATTAAAATTAATGATAGCAAAGGAAAAAAGAAATAAATCCAGAGATATTCCATATGACTGTATAGTAACAGTGAAAGATACAATGAAAAAACTATGGCAAACAATGCCACACTGATTGCAAAAAGGGCAGGATTTTTATTATCAATATAATCGCCAATAGATGTTTTAAGAAAGTAAGCGGATTTTATACCTTCCAGTGTAAAAAGAAGAAAGATTAAGCAGTAGAACAATAGGGAAAATTTTTGTGCAATGGCTAAATATATAGTTTCCATGCCATTATCAAAGTAAGAAGCAATACAAGGAGCTATCGCCAAACATGATATTACTATTTGTAATAGTATTAAAAGCATCCTGCTAACAGTAATTTTTTTATGTATGATAGTACCAATGATGATACCCGTTGCAATGCCTGAAAGGGAAAGAGTAAGGATGTATTTCCACACCGCTTGATAGAGTACTATTGATGTAAGAAATAATGTACTCATTATTGCATACGATGAAAGTGTCACTATTGAAAAGAATAACGATAACAATAAAATCCTGCGTTGAGCTGTATTTGAATAATTAAATTCCTGAATATGCATGGTATCGATTACATTCCCTTCATTATTTATTAACGATTCATGAAAGACAATTGGATTTTAAGACCTATTATACTGTTATGATAAAAATGACAAGAATTTTTCTATATTTTAGTAAGTGTGAAGGTGAGATTAGGAGGAAATAGCTGGTATGATGTGTATCGTTAATTTTTGTTGCTATACCATAGGTAGTTATTGTAGGGTAAACATTAATTTAATGTATGAATATTGAATAATTATTAAGATTTTTTCACTATTTTACCGTAAATTATATATAGATACTTTTAGACTTTTTTTGTTGCATGATTTTAGTTATTTTACTATAACTGTATTCTCTATGACAGTAAAAGTTAAAAAGGGAGCTTATATGCAGTCAAAAAATGCTTTTGAATATATCCCTGAATATAATCTGGTTGTGCTCTTTGTTTTAATACTGTGTACGGCAGGGATTTATTATTTCTGGTGGATTGCCAGGGTGAGCAGGATATTTTATGACAACCCTGTAACAAACATTTTACTGATTATTTTAACAGCAGGGATATGGCTTGTCTATATTACCATAAAATATATGCAGAAGTCTGAGATGCTTAATGACAGGCAGATGCCATGGTATATGATTTTGTTTTTACCTATAGGGTTTTTGATTATTCAGCATAATATTAATGAGCGATACTTTACCAGTCAATAAACCATCAGGAGCAATCAATGATTGTACGATGCAGCGAATGCAATTCAGCCTATCAGGTTGATGATGAAAAGGTGCAAAATAAACGGTTTGCATTTACGTGCCCCAGATGCAAGGCTCATGTTATTGTTGATAATCGTGCAGAGGGTTATGATGCAAGCTTTGATGATATGATGCTGGCTCAAGATACTGGCAAACCACATACCATAAATGAACCTGTTGATACATTCATTGACGAAGAGAGTAGTGCTAAAAGATTTTCTGAAGATACAATTGCTCAAACTGATGAGGAGTTGCTGGCTGATATAGAAAAATTAGAAGATTTTGAAAAAACTTCAAAAATAAAAAAGGAGACAGATGCATTTGCTCCCATAGAAAGTGAAAGCATTGATTTGTCTGATTTTTCTGCTGAGGAATTAGCAGGTGCTACTGATGATTTGAATATCCAGCAGGAGGCACCGGAGTCGGATATAGTGCTTGAAGGTGACATCAAATCAGATGAGATCTTTTCTAAAGAAAAAGACCTTGATGAAAGCATTACAATTGATCTGGACACCCTTGATATACCAATCGAAGAATCTGCTGTAATTGAACAGGCTGAAATGCCTTTGACGGAACCAGATATTCTTGAAAAAGTAGAGTTGCCCGAGGAAGAGATTGGATTTGATGATATACTTGTTTCAGAAGAGCCTGCTCGTAAACCAAAAACAACCATTTCTCCGATGAGAAAAGAAAAGGAAAAAGAAAAGCTTGATGATATTACTCTTGATCTGGATTCACTTGATATTCAGCTTGATGAACATGCGGAAACCTTGCCCGGGGAACAGATCATTGATGAAGATGAAAAATTAACGCTTGAAGATGCAGGCATCACTATAGATGAATTAATTGAAGAACAAAAAAAGGAAACCATTGAAGAGGAAGAGGAACTAAAACTTTCGCTTGATGAGATAGAACCAGGATTAACTGCCGATGATCTCCATAAAGAACTTACCGAATCCGAGCTTGAAACGATAATAGCCAGTGAAGAAAATTTTGATACTTATACCAGCAAAGATGAAATTGAATTGCCTGAAGTTGATCTTGATAAATATGAGATGGGAGCTGGTGAGGTTGAACAGCAAAAAGCTGGATATCACCATGCAGAAAAAGAAGACTTTGATTCCGTACCTGCTGGTTTTGTAAATTTAACTATTGACTACTCATTGTCGTATTCAAGGGCAAATGCAATTCTAAGACTTCTTGGTGTTTATCTTTTGTCATTACTACCTCATATCATTGTATGTGTAGTGTATAGCATTGTTTCATCAATAGTAGGATTATTCAATTGGATTATAGTGCTGTTTACCGGACAATTTATTGATGATTTTGCCGATATACAGCAAAACACATTGCGATATTGGTTATCTATTGTAGCCTGTGCTGCACAGATAACCGAAGACCGTCCGGTATATGCAGGATATCCATTGGTTGAACATAGCCTGCAGCTTGATATAGTGTACCCTTCCTCACCATCACGGCTTCTGGCTTTATTGCGCATTTCATTGATTGGCATTATCATAGCATTGTTGCCTCATCTGCTGCTGTATGTTATTTTAACAATGGGAGTTTTATTACTTGTTCCTATAGGATTAATATCAATTGTGGCAATAAAGCGCTGGCCAACACTATTGTTTGATTTCATGTATCGGTACATGCGGTATGCTGCGCGGATATGGGCATATGCAGCCGGTCTGGTTGATAAATATCCATCGTTCATTTTTTGATAGACATAAAATATCCCGGTTATATACATTACCTCAATTAATCAAATACATACATAGTTGTTTATGGACATTAATGAAATTATACATACTGTATTTACTGACGGCGTGCTTTTGAACTATATTCCTGATTATGAGTACCGCGCAATTCAGGAGCAGATGGCTGATGCAATAATCACTGCATGGTATAATGAAAAGCATTGTATCATTGAGGCAGGTACGGGTACAGGTAAAACGTTAGGGTATCTTTTACCTGCTGCTCTTTTTGCAATGCATGAAGACGTTAAAGTGGCGATAGTTACCGAAACAAAAGCTTTGCAGCAGCAATTAATGCTTAATGATTTACCCATCATTGCCAATGCCATACGCGATATAACAGGTACTTCTCTTACCTATGCCCTGTGTTTAGGCAGCAACAATTATCCCTGCTATCGCCGTTTGCAGAATGCCATCGATACGGGAAGTTTTGACAAAAGTAAGGAAAAAGAGATATACCATGTGCATGACGTAGTAACAAAGCAACCTGCGCTGACGCGGTTTGATATTATGGCAGGTGAATCCTTGTGGCATACTATCTGTCGAGAATCACAGCTATGCCCTATCCATACATGTAAATATAAAAATAGATGTTCATATATTTTAGCTAAAAAAAACTGGCAGGAAGCAAACATCCTTGTTATGAATCATTATCTTTTTTTCTCCAATATTGCTGCTTCAAAGTCATTGGTGCCTGATTTTAAGGTTGTGGTGTTTGATGAAGCGCATTCCATTGAACGGATTGCTTCTAATCAACTTGGATTTGCAATTAATACTGAGCAGCTCAAAGAAAATTTGGAGCACATTATCAGACGCAGAAAAGGAGGCGCATTACTTGAAAGGGTTTTAACGTATGATATGATCAGTGAAGCAATGGAAGTTTTTGACAATGCACTGCGTCAGGTTCAGTTATCTAAAAAAATACTCAATGACATTGTAAAAAATTTACAAACACTGCGATTGCGGAACCCCCTTGCGGAATGTCTTCCCTTGCTCAAAGCTCTTGAGGAGGTTTTACGGTTATTTGAAAAAGCTGAACCAGAAACAATGGATGAGGATTTACGATTAGAATATGAATATCACAAAGCTTCGATAATGGACATATGGCATGATCTGGGGATGGCTGTATTTATGGATGAAGAAAGTTATGTGTACTGGCTTGAAAAAGAAAAAAATTCACAGGTTAATATTTTCATTTGTGGGCAGCCGCTGGATGTTGCCTCGATAATACATAAAGAGGTTTTGGATTATTATGACCATTGTTGTTTTGTTTCGGGAACGTTGAGCGTCAACAATTCATTTGAATATTTTAAACAAAGTATTGGATGTGATAATGCAGATACCTTAATTTTATCGTCGCCCTTTAATTTTACGACACAGTCGGTTCTGTTTATTGATACCAATGACATAGATCCAAACAGTGAAGAATTTATTGATGCTTCTGTGGCAAGACTTACGTTTATTGTCAATATGGTAAAGGGGCGCTGTCTTGTGCTATTTACATCATATACCATGCTTATAGGTGTATATGAAAAAATGAATGATACGATACCATACAAGATTTTTTCACAACATCGTGTCAATGCGTCTACGATATTACATGAGTATATCACATGCAGTAATGGGGTTCTTTTTGGGACACATTCATTCTGGCAGGGGATTGATTTGCCGGGTGATCTGGTGCGTGCGGTTATCATCATGAAGTTACCATTTGAGGCTCCTGATAGTCCTGTTGTGCAGGCAAAGATAGAGAAGATACAAAAAGAGGGGGGCAATCCTTTCATGAAGTATCAACTGCCGTATGCGGTGCTGTTGTTAAAACAGGGCTTTGGCAGGCTGATTCGCAAATCAACCGATAAAGGAGTTGTTGCTATTCTTGATTCGCGAATTGTAACAAAGGCGTATGGAAAGATATTTTTAGCTTCGCTTCCTGAAGCAAAAAAGGTGTACACGCTGGAAGAATTAGAGAAAGCATATACTGCTATGATGATGTAGTCTATTTATTGGGGGAATTGTTCCTGACAGACTTAAGCCCACCCATAAAGGATGAAAATGGAGCGCTATTAATACCATGTTGGGGGAGAGAGAAGCAATATCATGAGCTATCACCTAAAAACAAAAAAATGACAGGGCTATATATTCTTCAGAGCTTCTTCATTGGTTGCATAAATAGTGACAAAATCAGTAATGCCAACAATATCCATAACCTTGTTGAAATGTGGTGATAATCCGGTAAATACTACCTTACCGCCAAAGTCACCAAAATCCTGTATAATATTTATTAAGATTGCGATTCCGGCAGAATTGATGTACTTTGTTTTGGTAAAATCAATAATACAATAGAACGGTGCCTGTTTTTCTTTCAATTGCCGGTATTCATTCATAATATCAGCATCAGCCTCAGAGGTTATATCTCCTTCTAGAATCAATACAGGGATATTGCTCATTATTGTAGACGATACCCGATGAGTTTTTTCCATAATCCACACCTCTGAAAGTATTCTTTTGTTTATAATTCATGTATTCTTAAGCATAAATTGTCAAGAAAAAAAATCATGACAATGGTTCAAGGGGGGTATACTTTTCCAGAAATGTTTTGGTAAAACCATTGAGAAACTGTATGGTCAGTTTAACATTATCACCCTTTCCCTGTATAGCAGTAATTTTTCCTACACCAAACGAAGGGTGCTTAACCCTCTGGTTTACTGTATAGTGGGAGTCGTTATTGTGTAAGGCTGTGGCAGTTTGACTATTATTAGCGCGATAGTTATAGTTATTATTATTTGTTTTTGGCATATCCCAATTATTGTATGATGAGCTATAATGTTGAAACTGGCATAATGCTGGTGGGAGCTCGCTTATAAAACGCGATGCTTCTTTAAACTGTGTTGTTCCCCAGCTTCTCCGCAGTTCGGCGCTGGTTATAACCAGGCGGTCTTTTGCCCGTGTTATGCCAACATAGCACAAACGTCGCTCTTCTTCTATCCCTTCATCGCTGTCAATTGCATTGGCGTGAGGGAACAGCCCCTCTTCCATCCCTGTTAAAAAAACTACAGGAAATTCCAATCCCTTGGCGTTGTGAACAGTCATAAGAGTAATGGCGTTGTTTCCCTCTGGAGCGGTTGCATTGGTTTCGTCAGCAGGTGAAAGCAGTGAAATATCCTGTAAAAATTCAAACAGTGTTGCTTCAGGATGGAGGTGCTCATATTCAACAATGCTATTAACAAATGCATCGATATTTTCAAGCCTTCCCCGTGCTTCAATTGAATTTTCACTTTCAAGCGTACTTTTATACTGCGTATCGGTAAGGATGCTTATGCATATTTCCGAAAGCCTGTAATGAGACGGGATATCCTTAACCTTATCAATTAATTTCTGCATAAGTTCTTTAAAAGAATGGAGTGCGGGCGATAGTTTATATGAATAGTTCTGGTTGTTGGCAATGATATCCCATTCGGAAGTGGTATGGAGGTAAGCAGCATCACGCAACTTTTCAATTGTGGATGCTCCAATACCACGCGATGGTGTATTGATGATGCGAAGCAGTGAAACCGTGTCATCAGGGTTTGCCATAAACCGCATGTATGCCAGGATATCCTTAATTTCTTTTCGTTCGTAAAATTTAACGCTGCCGACAACAATATAGGGTAAATTTTCTCTTCTGCAGTGTTCTTCAAATATCCGCGATTGTGCGTTGGTGCGATAAAATATTGCAAAATCCCTGTTGGAGTACTGTTCAGTATGCTTTAAACTAACAATGGTGTTGATAACATACTCGGCTTCGCCATATTCATTATTAGCGGTGCATACGGTAATAGGTTCGCCATCACCGCGATGCGAGGTAAGCTTTTTGTCTTTGCGCCGGTAATTATTTTTAATAACGTATGAAGCTGCTTGCAAAATAGGGGCGGTTGAGCGATAGTTTTTGTGGAGGGTAATTACCTTTGCATCAGGATAGTCTTTCTCAAAGTTTAAGATATTGCGGATGTCAGCTCCACGCCATGAGTAGATTGACTGGTCATCGTCGCCCACCACACATATATTTTTTGTTTGTGATGCCAGGTATTTAGCAATGAGATACTGCGCAAAGTTGGTATCCTGATACTCATCAACCATGAAGTAGCGCCAGCGCGATTGTAATGTTGTAAGCACCTGGCTGTTGCGCAGCAACTGCACTGTATAGATTAAAAGGTCACTGAAATCCAGAGCATTGGATTGTTTCAGTTTTTGCTGATAGCTGGTAAATATCTCCTGAAAGTTGAATGAATGATATTTTGGCAATAGCAATGTTATATCGCCACCCTGTATATAATGGCTGCTTTCCTTTATGCTGGAAATTTTTTCAGCAATCATCGAAGGTTTTACCGCTTTTGGGTCTATGTGTATATCATGTAATATATCTTTAATCAGTGATTCCTGGTCACGGCTGTCATAAATGGTAAAATTGGGAGCAATGCCTATTGCATCACCATGGCGTCGCAGTATATACACTGCTAATGCGTGGAAGGTCTTAATCATTACACTTTCGCCAATGGGACCTATCAGTCCTTTGATGCGGTTCCGCATCTCTTCAGCAGCTTTATTGGTGAAGGTTACTGCAACAATGGCATAGGGTGGTATGCCTGCAACTTTTATTAAATGAGCTATCCGGTAGGTAATAACCCGTGTTTTGCCCGAACCAGCTCCTGCCAGGATTAACAGCGGGCCATCACTATACGTAACGGCATTATATTGTTCTTCGTTAAGTTTTTGTAGTAAGTCCATAGAGTGTATTCAAACGGATTGTAGTATGACGATGACATAATTAATAATAATAAAAATACTGCAAGATAAAAAAGAAAAATTATAACCTGTGTAATGAAATTAATATTAATAATTGAAAAAAAAATAGTCTTGTATTATTCTATATTTTTTCATTACATATTCTATAAAATATACAACCGATTTAAAAGCAAAGAGGATGCGATGAGGAATATATATACCACAGTGTTGCTGATGGTTAGCATGGCATTAGCTTCAGGAGCTATCGCCCGGAATAATGATGAAGCTGCCAGCCAGTACAATGGTGCAGGCTTATATTGTTTAGAATCAGGTAATTATCAGAAAGCCTCTGAATATTTTATTGATGCAATACAATTAAATCCTGCCAATAAATTTTACTACAACAATTGCGCTGTTGCATGGATGAACATGGGAAGGTATGAGGATGCCATGGATATGTTGCAAATAGCGCTTGCTATTGATCCTCACTATGTAAAAGCATTGACCAATATGGCTATTGTTTGTTTTCACCTTTTGAAGTTTTCACGTGCCTATTATTATTATTCACAGGCAAGGACAGCCGATAGTATCTATACAAAAGAACGATTCCAGATGGCAAAGGTAATCGCTGGTGTTAAAAGGGTTTATGCCAGACATCCCGATAACAATGATTTACAACAGATTCTGAATCAGCTTGAGATATTACAACAACGTAAAAAAGATTTGCCATAGATTCAAAATAATTTTGAGCTGTCTAAAAGTATGGTTACCGGACCATCGTTAACAAGTATAACCTTCATATGAGCTTTAAATTTGCCGGTTACAACATGGGGATGTGCTGCTTTACACATTGCTACAAACGAATCAAAATATTCTGATGCTGTTTCAGGTTTCATGGCGTCAGAAAATGAAGGACGGCGTCCTTTGCGGGCATCACCGTAAAGTGTAAATTGGGGGATAAGTAAAAGCCCGCCGTGAACATCAGATAATGACAGGTTCATAAAGAAGCTGGCATCATCAAAAATTCGGATGCCTATAATTTTTTGACAGATATATTCTAAATCTTTTGTTGTGTCTGATGGTGCAAACCCTGCAAGTACTGCCAAACCTTTATTGATGGATGCTATGCTATTACCATCAACTTCCACGGAAGCCTGTAAAACACGCTGTATAACAGCACGCATTGTTTATGAAAGTTTTTTCTTTAAAGTGTTTTCAGGCTGTACGCCAATCATGCGCTCTATCTCTTTGCCATTATCAAAAAGTATAAGTGTTGGGATAGAAGATATACCATACCGTTGGGCTGTTTCAGGATTGTTATCGGTATTTACTTTTACAATCTTTGTTTTTGTTTCGGGATCCTGCGCTAATTTTTCCAGTATTGGCGTTTGCATGCGGCAGGGACCACACCATGGGGCCCAGAAATCAACCAGCACTTTACCGGCACATTCTAACACCTCGGCGTTAAAATTAGTGTCGTTTACTTCAAAAATAGTGCCCATAGTTACCTCCACAAGGAAATAGTAAGATACTATCATAGCATATGATTTTCAATAATTCCAGAAGTTTATTTTTTTGTTTATACAATTATGCTAAAAATACACGATGCAGTCAGGAAATGTCAATAGCAAAAAAAAATAATGTATAGATTGCCGGTATATACAAAACTATTCATTTTAAAGATGTATTTAATGGATTGGTTGTCCACCTCCAGAAATACCAGCACCCAAATAAACGTTTCGGAAAATAATCAGTACTATTTTTAATTTCTGCACTTAGCGGTATAGTGTATATCTCGGGTTTCGTTAATGTTAATAAGGCTTGATGAGTTTCGTTTAATGCAATATTGCTTGCACATGATCCATAAGCTGGTGTTATATAACCACCAATTTTTATGCTCTTTTCTTTTACGGTAAGTAACAAAAAACCCTTGTCAACTTTCCATATTCCCTTCATTGAATTTAATCTGGTGCCACAATCCATTGTACTGGTATGGTATTCAAATTTATTGTCAATAAAAAAAATAAATTTCTCAGGTATACCACTTGGCATTACTGGGAATGATAGCCATATCCCAATGAGTTTGGTATTAAGTTTTATATCGTTACTGTCAATATTTGTTGGGTTTTCAAAAGATTTTATTTTTTGAATACACTTTAAATCATCTTGTGTAAGCAATGTATCGATGTTTTCCCTTTCTGATTTATACCAATTAAATTGTTTAAAATGTTCTAAAAGGTCATTTGATCTAAATTTATAATTATATTTAGCAAAAATAAGATTCCGCAATAATTTGAGTTCATTTTTATTCAGTATGGCTAATTCAAATAATGTTAACTCTGGGGTCAATAGATTAATATCCCCATTATATATAGCTTGTATAGCCCTATTATTACTAATATCAGCGTAAGATATAGAATTGTAAATATGGTAATTGTTGTCAATGTTAGGAAAATCTTTGTTTTCCTGAGCTTGAATTTTTAAAAATGATAATAATGATAATAATGAGAATATTATGACTGTTATTATGATAAAAATTTTTTTCATATTTACCTCTAATACTTAATTATAATGTCTCTTCAATATATATGCTTAATAATCCATAATTTATGTATTACAAATATATGAAAAATAATACTATGATAAATCATACTATTATAATAGTAATTTCATATTTTTATTTGACAATAACTTTTTTATTCGTCAATAATTTAATTATTATGATTTACGTTTGAAGTATAGGTGATAGGGGCTTGTTTATGGAAAAGTTCATTAATTGTTTTAAGATAATCTGGCTTTTTTTCTGGGCATCATTCATGAGTGTTGTTCTGTTTGTTCCCATGACATTAGCGGCAGTATTTTCAGTGACAGGTAATTTAGCGTTTACCATATCAAAGATATGGGCATGGACAATGCTTATTGTGACAGGTGTAAAAGTTAGAGTTCATGGCCTGGAAAAGATACAAAAAGGAACTCAATATGTCATCATAAGCAATCATCAGTCACAGTATGATATACTGGCTCTGGTTACTTCATTAAAAATTCAATTCAGATGGGTTATAAAAAAAGAATTGCTGTATATGCCATTGTTTGGCTGGGCACTCTATGCTTCTAAGAATGTATTTATTGACAGGGGCAACAGGGATAAGGCTATTGCAAGTATTAACAAAGCTGTTAGCAGATTGCCACAGGATGTAAGCCTTATGGTATTTGCTGAGGGTACTCGTTCAAACGATGGCAGATTGCAAAAATTTAAAAAAGGCGGATTTACCATAGCTATTGAACGTAAAATGCCAATATTGCCGGTGGTGGTGAAAGGGAGCAGGCAGATATTGCCAAAGGGAAGCCTTGTTGTTAAGTCTGGAACGATAGATGTTGTGGTGTGTGATCCAATACCAACAGATGGTTATTCACATGATACCATCAATGAGTTAATAGATGTAATCCGCAGGGTGATTGAGCAGGAACTATTACGATAGATGGT
>Ga0208461_1002397_pt1 | contig 15436 bp, 12 predicted proteins | sample AD_JPNTR4_MetaG_FD_184448 | JGI IMG/M metagenome (GOLD analysis project Ga0208461, IMG submission 184448) | Active sludge microbial communities of municipal wastewater-treating anaerobic digesters from Japan - AD_JPNTR4_MetaG (SPAdes) (version 2) | ecosystem: Engineered > Bioreactor > Anaerobic... | reverse complement strand
CCAAAATAAGATATCTCGGAAATACCAACTTATACGATTGTTAAATCAAAACCAGACGTTGAATTTTGTTGCTATTTTCAATATGCAATATAAGATATATTATATTGCATTTGTACCAACACAAATTGTGCAATTAAAAACACACTGAAATGCGCATGAATAAACGATTTACGTCGATATTCTCGAGTGCTGCAAGCGCTTCGAGAATTTCAGCTTTTCAAATGTAAAAGGTGGCCGCATTTGCAGGTCACCTTCCATAGCTCTAACATAACCTATTTTATAGCATATATCTTGGCTTGTAGATAACTACAGCCTCCTTTCCATTTACAAGACAATTCTACGATCCGAATCTTAGATTATCGTTTAGATTTACTTGGAGTTTCTTTAGAATTCTTCAGCGCCTGGAAAATACAAACATTCCAACGAAAGAAGAATTAGAAAACATTAGAACTATTTATACCAATGGAAATTAAATACGTTTAATATAACTACAATAGCCATGACAAACTAAAATTATACTTACTATGCAACTGATAAATAATTACTTTATTATCTAATAGCTAATTAACATCGGTTAATATAATTAGATATGTGATATGAATTAATTGTTATATTAAAACTCAGTCATGTATATAGATTTAATAATGAAATAAAAATAGAATTAGTACGATATAAGCCAATATGTTCCAATACATATTTTTGTAGAGTTGATTGCAAGATTACACGTTATAAACATACTGGTACACTTCAAAAATTTCAGCGGCCTTAACACCTATAAACTGCCCGTAGAACTGATTTAGTTGAAGGTATGGACCGATGACCCATAGCTGAGATTTATATATGTTGATCAACTTTGCTTTCTCCTCGTACACATCTGATATATCTACATAAAACCTCTTTTCCGGCATCCTTGTGGGGTCTGACGTAAAGAGCAGTGTGTTATTGCATGCATGTGGTTCGTATTCGAGCCCTTCAACACCGACAGTTGCTAAAAAGAGCGCATCTCTAACACACCTACCAAGTGCCGCATGATCAGGGTGACGGTCGTTTGAAGTATGTGTAAGTAGTACGTCAGGCCTGTACTTCCTTATATACTTTGCAATAGTCATCGGCAGCTCACTCATCATACAAAGTGTGCCATCCTTGAGACCAACATATTCAAAATTATCGACATTCAAAAACTCTGCAGCACGTTCTGCCTCTGCTTTTCGCACTTCATATCCACCCGTACCAGCAGTACCATCAGTTAGTACTACGCTTGTAATCTCCACATCTGCCTTCTTTCGTAATTTCAACAAAAACCCGCCTGCCCATATATCGATATCATCAGGATGTGCACCAATAAACAAATACCTAACCTTCTCGCCCATATCTCCACCTCCAAATCACCAATAAGCCCATATACAGCATTACACATATCCATTATACAAGAATTACTGACCAAATACAAAAGTGCATAGAAATAATTCAAGTACATTTCAAGGAAGGACTAACTAAAAAATTTGACAGCCATTTTGACATTCTTAGTGTATAGTGATATAATTAGGTTATACTAAGACTAATTACAAAAGGTAGACAACAGAGGAGATGAAAAGTATGGAAGATATTGAAAATGGGCAACATATACAAGATCAAGTAGTAGAAATAGAGTTTTTCCATGATGTACTATGCGCATGGTGTTATGCACTATCACCAAGGATGAGAAGACTTGTCAAAGAACATCCCGAAATTAGAGTAATACACAGAGCATTTGCGCTTGCACCAACTCCAGAAGCATTAATAAACATGTTTGGCTCGAAGGAAAGGGCAAAAGAAGAGATACTCAACCATTGGAGAGCAGCGAATCTCAACGATGACGAACATAGAGATAGGCCTGACCTTATGGAAAACAAGCCATTTGATTATCCATACTCGATGCCAGGCCTTGTTGCATGTAAAGCTGCAGAACGACAAGGAGGTCAACAAGCACATTGGGACATGTTCGACCGAATCCAGCGTGCCCATCTTACTGAAGCACAAAACATCGCTGACTACAATGTACTCAAGCAATGCGCCATTGACGTTGGACTTGATGTAGAACGATGGGAAGAAGATTACAAATCAAAAACAATCATAGACGAAGTAAGAAAAGACTTATCGCGTGCTGAGGAATACGGCATAACTGGAGTACCTACACTCATAGCAGCTGGACAATATGCACTAGTTGGTGCGCAAAAATACGAGCAACTAGAACGATGGTACAATAAAGTTTTGGAACAACTCACATTGACAAACAACCAAAACGCATAGGATTATACATTCAAAAAATAGAATCAGGGCATCAATAGCAGTGTATTAATTGCATTGATGACCCTGATTCGTCTATATATAAATCAATTATGTATTCAGCGGAAAACTCTACTTGACCTTTCTTGCATACATCGACTTTAATGGCCATGTTTTTTTCAACATCTTCACATTGTTCATATTCCCCAAACTCTCCATCCTCATTGCTTACGAGCTTAACCAACAAATCGAAAATTCCATCGTTCAGCACAGATGCAAACATCTTGATAATCGGATTTTCTGACAAAAATTATTTGACAATTTGTTCTTCATGCTTTTCAAGCATTTGACTGTATCTTTCCCTTGTAACCTCTCATTTAACACAGTTTGCCAAGAAGTCACACGTCCTTTATAGGTGGGGATAGTTCACATGAAACTCGCTTAATTATTCTTCAAAATCAGGTGGGTTGACCGCGGTACCTCTATATTCATCTTTGCCAAGCGTTTAGATTCTTTCTCACAAACTGCCTGAAGGTTTGTGGCTCCTTCCTCATAACATCTTTGAAAGTAGAAGTTGTCTTCTTAGCAGTACCCAAACGAGTCATCATATAAAGCATGCTCATCACATTTGAGTACTCCTTGTCTAATCCCCGAACCTCAATCCAATACTTCTTTGTAAGTGATGGGCTTGGATTTGCGTAAACGATTTTTCTACCAAGTTCCTCAGAAAGTATTTTCGCTACAGTGTAATAATCTATAGCTTCAGGGCCAGTAATTGAGTAAGCTTTATTGTTATGTTTTTCAGGTTCAGTAAGCACCTTTGCTATTAACCCACCGATGTCTTCTGCATCGATAAAACTTGTCAATGCTCTTTTAACTGGTACAACAATGCGATCAAAATACTTTATCTCAAATGCATGAACACCACTAATGTTTTGCATAAAGAAACTAGGACGAATATGGCAATATGGCAAACCTGCCTTCTCAATATATTTCTCAATTTTGTGATGTGGTGGAACGGGGTTATTTTCTACACCAATCAATGATAAGAAACTTACCAATTTCATACTTCCTTTAGATTTCAAAGCTTCGATAAAAGGCTTCAAATCTTCAGGCCTTCCTAGATGTGGCGGACGCATAATAAAAACTCGATCTACATCTTGTAAAGCAGTTAGAAAGGTTTCCGGTTTTGTAAAATCAAAGAAAACATTCATGACTTCGTGGCCATATCTAGATTCCAATGCTCCTACATTAATATCCGCTGCAACTACATCTTGTCCGCTCTTAATTAAGTACTTAACCACATAGCTTCCTACATTCCCTAGTGCTCCTGTAACCATCACTTTACTCATCTTTTTCCCCCTTCAAGCAATATTGCATTTGCCCTTTCTAGCAGTCTAACCAGGTTTGAAAAATCTGTCTGCCCGAGTCCTTGACGCAGTCGTTCTAAATTCTTGATATACTCTGCAAAAGTGTCATCAACCAATTTCTTAGCTTTTTCAGTTGCATTCAGAACAAAACTGCGCTTATCCGATGGTAGAGGCATTTTCTGAATATACCCATGCTTCACTAAGTTAGAAACCATAACAGTTATTCTTGATTTCCTCACCTTAAAAAAATCCGCTGCTATAACTGGAGTGATAGGCTTGTCACTATTACAGATTAAAATTAGTAGTCCCATCTCGCTTGATCGAACAGGTATATCCTTCTTGAAATTAATATTGAGTCGACAAAACATAGATACAACTTCCGAACTTCTTATCAATTCTTCATCCATATTGCACCTCAAAATAAAGTTAATCTAGTTAACCATATTATAGTTCATATGGTTAACTTTGTCAATCAAAATTTGATCTATCTAAGAATAGCCTGGTGATGAAACCAGATTTCTAGCCGTCATATCAAGCTCAATTGACGAGTAGTTTTTACATTCATACTACCTGAGCTCAGCATCACAAAATCGCTATTTTCGATTACCTTTCTTGCCTTAATCCATTTTGCAAGGATCTATCGAGCAAAACAAACAAGAACTTCTAGAAGTATTTTACAAACTACTAGAAGAATGGCAATTTGTAACGAAATAGCTGTATGAAGAGAATATTGAAAAATAGCTGACCATTAAGTGGATGAAAGATTTGATAGGAAAGCTCAAAGAAATAGATTCAGTGAATAGTGTCAACTCAATTAAAGAATATGATAGGCAGGTATAACTAGTGCTAGACCACTCGGGATAGTAATTGGGTTTCCGACATAAGAATAACTAAGATTGATACTGAATTGGTAAGGGCAATGTTTCCATCTCTTTCAGAGAGTAGTGGGTTTCCGACACTGCGCAGGTAAGAGCGTTATTTGAATTATCCGGCGAATATATTGTTCCAAAAACAAATTTGGCAATTAAGCAACTTAGAATTGCCTTCAAAGTAGTTTTTTACTTATTAACTCTTCAGCCACGCATGGAAGTGCATAGGTATTGCATCAGAAGTTTTGCGAATCTAAACTTATAAATGTTTCGTTGATTTTTTTAGCAAACTCTTGCATGCTCGTGATCCAATAATTCTTGTACTTCTCAGAACTGTATCCTTCCTCGTTGTATAGCAATAACTTTACTCTTATCTTATATTCTTCTGCATCAAATACCTTCAGCTGGCCATTATTTTCGAGGAACAGCTTTTCATAGCCATCGATTTTTCTTTCGGCTAAGGAATGCTCTGTACCTTTTGGGTCTACAAATGTTATCAAGTAATTATTGCCCTTTTTGAACCAGAATATGAAGTCTGGATAGAACTTTCTTTCGACGCTGTCGTTGTCGATGTAAGGTATGTATACTTTATCCACGCTATCAACTATTCTGCTGAACAACCACCAATCAACGTTAAAGATTTGACCAGACCGTTCAAGCCTTGAGACAAAATCGAGTTCACTTTTTTCGGTGAGTATGTTAGCTATTTTCCCTCTTGTTGCATCACGATTTCTTGATTCAATCAGCGGTATATAGTAGTGTTCTGCTATGTAATCAAGGTCTATGTCGTCGCTATCTCTCCCACTTATGCTGACGAATATCTCTTCTTTACGATCGTACACCTTCTCTATGTCTTCCTTTACTTTCGATATTTTGTCATCTGGTAGTCTCACAACTATGTTTCTGTAATGAACGATGTATTCATCATCATTTTCATCAACTTGAGCAAAATATTCGTATTCAACATTGCTGTGGACAAATTCGATTATGTTTTTTATGCTTTGATTCCATCCTACCCTTTTCCTCGCATCGCGAAGTTGGAAGAATGTATCTTGATTTTTTTCTTCGAACATGGTTCTGAGAAAATCGATCATCTTTGCAGGTTGTCCTGAATCAGCTAAATACAGTATGTAGAGCATCTGATCTGACAGATTTCTTATCACACTTTTCACATCGTAGTAATCGATAGGATTTATGACATACTTTGATGGTAAAGATAGCTTTTCGAGACCAACCTTTTTCTTAACGCAAATTGGTATGAAAAGCTTGTATCCGTTTATTTTCTCCGTATTCTTCCTTAACTCAATTCTCTTACCAGAGTTGTCGATCACAGTTTTTACGCCTTCCACTATCTTCGTCAAAATCTCTTTCTTTGTCCCCCAGACGTATAGAGTCTCGAGGGGTACCATGTAGCTTATGTATTTTGAAAACTTATCGTTTTCAGCTATTCTCTTTCTATCACCATTTTTACGTGGTTGAATTCTCAACCCTCTTCCTATCGATTGAAGAACGAATTTTTTGGCATCTTCACCAGTTCCAATGTTTACGAATACTATGATGTTCGGTCTGTTTGAGTCCCAACCTTCGTAGAAAGCCCTTGAACCAAGAAGGATGTTGAAATCTTCATCATCATTTAACTTTGAAAAATAACCCTCGTTTTGAAAATTCTCTTGTACTCTCAGACCATGCGTTTTGACCAATTCGTTTAGAAGCTCATCGGCTTTTGAAACTTTTATCAGAGCAAACGGCTTTTCACTTGTCATGAGTTTCATGGCAAATTCTTCTCCGGGCTTCGATTTAACTATTTCTATATCACCAGGTGCATCGGAATTGAACACCTCACGAAGAACGTCCATAGGGGTTATTCCTTTAATTGCAGCATAGTCAAATTTTTGTTTTGAATTGTTGAGCGGGTCTTTGGGTTCTGAAAATGAATCCAGTGCTTTCTGGAACAATCCTGAACGGTTCAATTCCTCGTATCCTTTTGTTGAGGAGATGTCCTTCAAAAGGGAGAAGAGTAACTTCAGATCGGAATCTTCGGTATTTACAGAATTGACCAAGTATACAGATAGTGGCGAATGATACAAAATACCTTCATTTTTGAGCGTCTCATTCTTCCGGATAGCTTTCATACATTTTTTCAGATAAGCTTGCATTATCAGAGACCTTAGAATTATAACTTTCTTGTCTTCGCTTGAGAAATCGTTGGCCTTTAGTCGAAAGTTTTCTTCGAATATTTTTATCTCTTTCCCATATTCTTCTTGAATAAATGTTGGAAGATTGAACTGGAAAACGGTTGTCAGTATGTCTCTTACATCGGTGAATGTAGCTGAGAAATTGAAAAGAAAACCGTTTCTTGCCAAGATGGAAAAGTATTGCTGACTTTTGCTCGACTCTTTGTCACCTTTGTGTGCTTCGTCAAGAATAACGTACCAGTCTCCATTGTTGTCATAGTTTCTGTAATTTACAAATTTTGTGCTTTCTGTGTCAGATATTATATTTGACCGATAGTAAAAGACTGGATACTCAAACATGACATTATTGTATTTCACCTTGTTGTAATCTTTCAATTCGTAGAGCCTTATTATATTTTTCGATTGACTCTTGTTGAACTTTTCAAAGTGGTCAGTAAATTGTTCGATAAGGTCATCTCTGTACGTGAGAAACAATATCTCTTTAGTTGGTATCAAACCTCTTTCCATAAACGTTATCATGATATCGATGAGTTTGACGATAACAAGTGTTTTGCCACTACCAGTTGCCATCCAAAATCCCATTCTGTTTATGAAATTAGAGTAAGGAATAGAATCATCCTGCGTGTAAAAATGTTTTCTAAGAATGTTCCACACGTCCGCATCAGAACTTTTTATATTCATTATTCCAGCTAAATCGAGATCAGAAGCATATTCTTGTAGCTCATCCCAAAATCTCTGTTTATTCTCACCAAGTACACTGTAATAGTAGTACATTGCTCGAATTGCATATTCCAATGCTTTCATCTGGAAATCCCATAATTGCATATCATCTGAAAAAGCCTTAAGATCAACGTTCTTCCATTCTTCAGGAAGTGCATCAAAAGAAGGCACCTTTTCGTTTATGAATTCATTTAGGAGTGGATATATCGACGAATCCGAATTTCTATTTCTCTTTCTGGTTCCTGCAATCGCTGGCATGTCAATCACCACCAAATCAGTGACTTTATACGTTCTATAGGTAAATCTTCGAAATATACCTTTCCCACATCCTGTAACTCTACAGCATCTCTTGTTATCTTTATTATTTTCTTACCGAACAGGTTGGAAATCGTTTCGGCAATATCGACTGATTTTTCTGGATACATTTTGCCAAGATCTATTTTGAATCCTTGGTCGACTCGTTGAACAGCAGTTTCGACAAATTTTGGTGATCTCATGAATATATACTCATTAAAGACATCCTCATTTGGTGATGGCTGAAGAGATAGGTCAACATGCTCGTATTTTGCGTTTCTCAATACATCTTCATACTGTTCAAGCTCGTAATACTTGAAAAAGCCACCAGCACTGTCTTGATTATATTTCACATCTTTCTCTTTTGAAATTCCAGATTTATCATATGCCAACACCTTTTTCATCCTTGGAAGAATCACAGTGTAGAAGTGTTCACCCATTTCGACTCCGAGCCATTTTCTGCCAAGTTTGTGTGCTACCGCAATGGTTGTGCCTGAGCCAAGGAAAAAGTCCATCACAAAATCTCCTTCTTGCGATGTTGATTCTATGACACGCTTCAGCAGGATTTCGGAGTTTTCGGTTTGAAATTGCCAATTATCTTCATATGAGATTATATCTCTCCAGTTATCTGTTATTTTTTCTTCTTCTGATGTAAGATACTCTACTTTCCAAGAGTTGGATCCACAATTTAGACACTCATCTAATGATTTTACCCCATATACCTCACTTTCGTTTGTAATATCCATATATTTAAATCTTTCTTTTCTGTTACTAAATATTTGGTCGATGAAGTTCTCTTTGCTCTCTAATTCATCCCAATAATATATTGCCCCACATTCTTTACATTTTAACCTTAAATACCTCTGTTTTAGTAGTTCATCAACTTTTTCTTGAACAAGAGAAAAATGTTGCCCCTTCGGTGGATATAACACCTTCCCAAAGACGACTCTTTCAGCTGGTTTTCTTTCTTCCTGTTTCAGGAAGCTAGTCCATTTTATATTAACTAAGGTTCTTGGCCTATATAAATCTTTTCTGTATTGTTTATCAGCAGACTTTGAATAAAGAAATAAATTTTCTGATTCAACTTCAAATTTATTCGAGGTTCCAATACTTTGCCTTTTTCTATTTACAACAATCTCATTCCTAAAATTCTCCTCACCAAAAATCTCGTTCATCAGAGGTCTAACGAGCCAGTTGCCGTTGTAATCGCACCTGACAAAAATACTGCCCTTTTCGTTTAGCAAGTGCCTTGCCAGTCTTATTCTGTTTTCAAGTAGTGTTATCCAAGTTGCATTTTTGTATCCAACTTTGTAAAGGTAGTCTGCTTCGTTTTCTTTGTTGAATGGTGGATCAATATAAATGGTCTGAATCTTTTCTCTGAATTTAGGTAGTATTGTGTTTAAGGCTTGGTAATTTTCACTTTTTATTAACCAGCCATCCAGTTCGTCATCCAAGTTCTGGAACAGACCTATTATATCGACTTCTATGTCTTTGAAATATTTTGTATCTATCGGTAGGAATTTATATTTTTTGTTAACATTTGGATCGTCCAATAATCCATTGTTGATAATGTTTGTAATGTCTGTAGGTTTGAAATTTGCATCGACTATGCCAAGTTCTCTCCATTCGTTAGTTTGTTCGTTGAGTCCTGGATGGTCAAGGATTTTCATCAAAACGTCGTAGCCACCTTGACATGCAACAATCCTGTCAATGGTTATAACGTAATTGCTGTTGAAAGCTATCTTCGGTTTGTTCCAGATTCTTACAAGTTCGTCCTCAAATTGGGATATGAACTCTATTATTTTGTCCGCTATTTTCTTGAACACTTGAATTTCTCTTATCCTGTTCTCGTTCCAAACGTTTTTGGAGTCAAACATATATTGGTATACATAAACATCGATCTGTTCACTCAAGAATTCTCTTGCATTCTTGTTTATGAAAAAATCTACCTCGCTTTGCTTGTTGAATATGCGTATCGCTTTCTCTACGTCGTCTGTGGTTATTTCCTCGTAAGTCTTGATTATCTCTTTTGTTATTTCATCAATCTTTGTAGTACGCCCTTTCTCAGAACTCTTGATAATTAGAACTACCCTGCCTAAATTATCTATCTCTTTGAATTCGAAAATGATCTCTCGTTTTTCGTTGGCTTTTTGTCGCTCGAGTTCTGAGACATCAAAGAAAAATGAAATTTTTTTGCCATTCGTAGTATCAATCTTGATTTCGACGCTTTTGTAGTTCTTTTCCGTTTTGACATAGTATAGCATATGAGTCTTCCAGAAGAGTATGACGTCTTTTTCAGGATCATACACTCTTTCGTATACTCTCTCACTCCATGGTGTGTATGTGTAGTAAATGGAGCCTGTTTCAGAAAAGTATCGTTTGAAGAATGTGTAGAGCTTCTCAAATAGTTCTTCTCTGAAGTCTTCTATACAGTTTGTTGATAATTCCAAGTTAATAAGCCCTTGGAGCTGATCCTTTACTACGTTTCTGTAGTAAGAACTCTTGATCTTCATCAAGTTTACATAGCCGGACTTTCCTTCGATTTCCTCACCTATAAAGATGTCCTCTAAAGCATTGAAAAACTCGGCCTCATGTTTGTTCATAGCTTTACTCATTATTCTCTTCACCTTCTATTCCTTCGTTTTCCTCTTCGTCGTAGTCCTGTAAGTCTATTACCGATAAAGCTTCTTTTAGTTGTAATTCAAGACGTTCTATGAATTCTTCCATGTCCTTTCCGGACTCTTCGTACATTTTGTACAGCTCATTGACTCCGGCATTTGCATATCGTTCAAAGAGTTTGTATTTGTCATCACTACTCTTGCCTTTCGATTCTTGGGCTCTGTAAATGCAATTTATGATAATCTTCGCATTTCTGTATTCTGGTCTATTCAGGAATTCAACTCGTGTAACATCTATGGCTGTCGATGAAACAACATCTTCCACTACGTTCAAATAATATCCGTATGCACCGGCTAAAAAGTATAAATTTGCTTTAGAGACATTTGCAAATTGTTTTGCAGCATCGATCATTTCATCTAATTGTCGGTTTCTGTCCAGATTTAGTCTCAATAAAAGTGTCGCACTCTCCATTTTACCATCCCCTATTGATTACTTAACATTCTTCAGATAAACGTTTGACTCATGTTCGAGATCTATAATATTTATGGAAGCAGCTTTTTCATTTAGAAATGGTACCACATCATCATTCATGTATTCTCTATCTGTCAAAGTAATGATGATTTGTCGTTCTTCAGCTATGTTAGATAGAACTTCAAGCATTTCCATGTAAGAATCACCAGAGATGTTCGTAAGTGGTCTATCGATTATTATTGGAATGTTGACACCCGCGGATTCGTGCAATGCCAATGCAAACGAAAGTGTTAAGATTGATCTCTCACCACCAGATAAACGATCAAGAATAATCCTACCAGACTCGTCATATACATTCACTGTAAAATCTTCATCGAGTTTCACATCGTGTATCAATGCCTTTTTCCACATGAGGCTGTTTAAGTATTGCTTTGTATAATTTTCAATTTCCTGCCTTATTTGTGCTTTTCTACGACCAACGGTTTCATTTACTATCCTCTGCAGATGCTCTACAAAATCAGCTTTGGAAAGATTCTTTTGGGACTCTTCATCGTCAGAAACGATTTCTCGTATCCGTCTCTCTTTTTCCATGATGCCTTGTTCTAAACTTCTCACGTTTTCTTCGGTGACTGCTATCCTCTCGCTTAGATTTTCCAGCATCTTTTGTAATTCGTTCCTTTCTTGATGAAGTTCGTCGAGGTGTCCACCGTCTTGATTTCGTATCATGTCCTGATAGTAATTAATTTCTTCTTCCAACTGTTTTAATTTGCTTTCTACTTCGCGAAGTTCGGCATTGATATTGTCCTTATCACGCTTAAAATTGACCATATCATACCTCAGTTCTTCATATCGTTCCTGAGACATTATATATGTTTCTCCAGCATTTAGCAACTCTTGAAACACTTTTACATGATTCTCGTCAAGTTCTCTCTCACAGACTGGACACTTGTTGGATGACAGAGCTTTTTGGATTTCTTCTTTTGGCAGGAACTCGTAACTTTTTGAAAGCACAGAGTCTTGACGAAAAGCAAAGTCTATGCTTGCCCACGCAAATATGAGTGTCCCAGTAGACAGGAGTTGACGAAACTTTTCTTGGAGCTTCATTTTCTTTTGCTGTTTGTTGATTTGAATTTCTTTTTGAAGTGACTCTATCTTATTTCTGTATATTTCGAAATCTTTCATTTGATCAAGTTTTTCTTGTACTTCACTAAGTTCTTCCCTTGCTTTTAGTTTCTGTTCCGATAGTACTTTGATCTTATCTTTTGATTGCTCAAGTTCAGCCCTCATTACATCTAGTTCACGTTCAAGTTCTGCTTTCCTCGAAGCGTTCTTTTCACTAGCATGCGTCTTCTTTAAATATTTCTGATGAACGCTTCTCAGCAGCTCTGAAAATTGTTCCATCTTATCTATTTGTGCCATTTTTTCAACCGTTTTTCTTATCTTCTCACCTTGGGCGTTCTTGAAGTAATTATCAAGTCCTTCACCATCAAAAAAGAAGTGTTCTCTGAGATCTTCGGGTAGTACTTCTTGAATTTTTTTCTGTGCATCTATATCCATTAATTGCAGACTTCCGACTGAGACTGTTAATCTATTTTGCGATAAAGAGTAAGCTGTCCCATCTCTTATTGTGTATTTTGCTTCTCTGAATACCATTAGTGTTTTTTCGTTTTCTTCATAATCGAAAACTAACCTACCAAAAATAGCACGTTGTCCATCCGTTTTTAAGCAGTTGTTGTTCAGAAGATTTGGATCATCTTCCCTTGAGATGCTTGAAAAAAGGCCTTTACCATACAAGCCCCAGTTCAATGCTTCAAGGAAATTCGTTTTTCCAACGCCCATTTTTCCTACAATGACGTGTAAATCACAGTTTGATTCCTTGGGCTTGGTGAATTCAATTTTAAACTTTCCATATTGCCTAAAGTTGCTCAATTCAACGGTTTTCAATCTCATTCAAATCTCCCCTTTGATGCCATTAGATTGGGAGAAATCAAAATATTGGTCAATTTCCTTCATGATGCTTTCTATTAACTTTGTATCTCTCTCGCTCGTTTTTGAAGATGCGTATTCTGAGAACATTTCCCAGAGTAGTGAGAATATTTGATCAGCTTCTTCTCCTTCGAATTCTTCGTATATTATACTTTGTAAGATATCATACAGTTCAGAATTGTTGGTGTAAAGCAATCACACCACCCCCTTTATGGATTAGCTGATCTTTTCGATTGCTTCCTTATAATTTAGAGCACATTCAGCTATTAGCTTGACCCTTTCTTTTTCCACTTTGAATACAGTGTTCTCGAGTTTAAATAGGTCGTCAGGGATGTAGGCCGGTTTTACGATTATGTCGTATATGTAGGCGTAATCCTTGCCATCGTAGATTCTCAGTATTCTGCCAAGTCTTTGTATGTATTCCCTCGGATTTGAGGTACTCGACATTAAGACGGCAATTTTGGCATTTGGAATGTCGACTCCTTCATCTAAAATCTTCATGGCGACTAAAACGTCAATGTTGCCTTTTTCAAATTGATCTATTATTAGATTTCTTTGATCAATATTCAGTTCCTGCGTGAATCTGACTGCAATGAATCCGCCAGCGTGGAGCAATTTTAATGTTTCAGTGATCAGCCTGTCGTCTGTAAATATTATGGCATGATTTACCTCACCAAATCTAACCTTAATGTCGGCCAAAATATTTTTGAGGATATTTATCTTTTCCCTTGCCGCTTTTATTATTTTGCTGCGAATGATCAACAATCTCTTGATTTCTTCATCACTTTCAATATCGTCATACGTGATGTCATCAAGGCGTGATATCTTTTGAAGAATTTTTCTGGTGATCTCATTGTATTCTTCCGTCTCTTTTGACGTTAGTGTACATATGTATGGGAAATAATAATACGGTGTTAAGTAAGTTCGATAGGTGGCAGGATTAAGTTTGTCTATGGCTTTGCATAGTGAGAATTCGTAGACTACGTCTCCAAAGTATCTGTGCAAGAATCTATTACCAATTTCATCATACATTCTTTTGGGAGTAGCACTTAGTCCAAGACGATATTCAAACAATTCACTGAGGTTTTCTCGCCTTTTTTCAGAACCAAGTCCATGAACTTCGTCACCAATGATCATCGTCGCAATATTTTGATTTTTTAGCTCATCTATCAATTCATTCATTTTCTCGCTTACCATTGTCTTGTGCGTGGATATGATGAGTACGTTTTTGAACTGACCTATTTTCATCTTTCTTATTACCTTTTTTAATTCTTGTTGCCAATTTGTATTCTCAGAAAAGCATTTTATGGTGTAGTCTAAATCAAGGCCGTATTTCTTAATAGAGTCAAGCCACTGGTCCATGAGATGAGCATACGGAACAGAGATTGCGGTGAATAGCATTTTGTTGCTCTGGAGTACTTCGTCTAACGCACCTATCGCAGTGTATGTCTTCCCTGTACCAGTTGCCATCGACAGTATTCCTTTGTATCCACTGGCCTTCCAACAACTTATTGCTTCAATTTGGTGATTGAATAACTGAAACTTGTGTACATGAGGTGAGTCCGTAACCATACAACCCCCACAAGACCAAGTGATTTGAAAAAGACAACATCTTGTTATATGTTATTATAGCATTTTTGTGTTGGAAACTCCAAATTAATTTTTTGTGTCTATATGAGCTTTAAATATTAGTATGCAAGCGATTCCAAAAGATTAAAATCGTGTTTTTCTAAATTGTTTTTGCAAGAAGAGAGCTGTTTCATCTAAAATTGTCAATTCATCTCCAGCCTCTATAGGCTGGAGATGAATTGACAAATAGTGATATCCTTATCATATGTGCTATAATATAATCAGTCATGGTAAATCGGATGTTGATTACATGATAGAACTCGACAGCAATAATCATTCAGTATTCTCATTATATTATCACCTTGTTCTGGTAACAAAGTATAGAAGAAAGGTTATTGATGATAAAATATCAAATAGACTAAGAGAGATATTTGAGAAAATACAATGTAATTACAATGTCAAACTGCAAGAATGGAATCACGATAACGACCATGTTCATATACTGTTCAAAGCACACCCTAATACTGAAATGTCAAAATTTATAAATGCTTACAAAAGCGCCTCATCAAGATTGATAAAAAAAGAATATCCAGATATAAAGAAACAGCTATGGCAAGAATACTTTTGGTCAAGAAGTTATTGCTTACTTACAACAGGTGGTGTATCAATTGAAGTAATTGAGAAATATATAGAGACGCAAGGAAAAGAGGTGTAGCTGTGCTAAGAGCATATAAATACAGAATATATCCGACAAAGGAACAGCAAGGATATTTTGCCAAGGTATTCGGCTGTGTGAGATTTATATACAACAAAATGCTATACGATAAAATAGAGTATTACAAGCAAACAGGTAAAATGTTGCACAATACACCAGCACAATATAAACAGGAATACACTTTTCTAAAAGAAGTAGACAGCCTTGCGCTTGCTAATGCACAATTAAATTTAGAAAAGGCATATAAGAACTTCTTTAGAGATACAAGCTCAGGCTTTCCAAAGTACAAGAAAAAGAAGAGCCGTCAGTCTTATACCACGAATAACCAGAACGGGACAGTAACGCTTGAAGATGGATTCCTAA
>Ga0208461_1002371_pt1 | contig 15525 bp, 14 predicted proteins | sample AD_JPNTR4_MetaG_FD_184448 | JGI IMG/M metagenome (GOLD analysis project Ga0208461, IMG submission 184448) | Active sludge microbial communities of municipal wastewater-treating anaerobic digesters from Japan - AD_JPNTR4_MetaG (SPAdes) (version 2) | ecosystem: Engineered > Bioreactor > Anaerobic... | reverse complement strand
TATTGGCCATTGGCGCCTACGCTGCGCTGTCGCCTGGCCAACAGGGGCGCAAGGCCAAGGGCCCAAGGGCCCAAGAGCCAAGAGTCTAGCGCACCGACCTGGCAAGGCGGAGCCCGAGGTAAGCGCAGCGGTAGCCCGGAACGACGTATTGGCGATCAGCCGCCCGCACGAACCTGGCGACGCCGCACCAGGAGCCGCCGCGAAAAACCCGGAAAGAGCCTGTCGGCCTTTCCCAGGCTGAACCATCAGTTGGAGCACCATTGTAACTGTCGTGATACCAATCCTGAACCCACTCCCAAACATTGCCGGCCATGTCACATAATCCTTGAGTTGTGTTACCTTTGGGCTTGCTGCAAACGGGCCAAGTGCTATCACGACCACAGCCATCACCACCTTCGCTTATTACAGCACGCTCACAAGTAGCATTTTCATTACCCCATGGATACTTCCAATCGCGACCACCACTGCGGGCTGCGTACTCCCATTCAGCTTCAGTCGGTAAACGTCCACCTGCCCACTTAGCATAGGCTTGAGCTTGGTGCCAATCTACGCAATTTATTGGATGCTTGCCACGATCAGATTGGCCCCAGTTACATGAACCTCCACTATTAGGAGCTGTGCAGACACCTGCATCAACACAAGCTTTGTACTGCTCAACCGTCACCTGGGTCTTTGTCATTTCAAACGTTGGTACAGTTACTCGATGAACTGGCTTTTCATTAGGGTATCCATCATTAGAACCCATATTGAAACTTCCGCCTGGAATTCGCACCCATTCAACACCGCCAGTCTCAATCGCAACATTCGCCTCTGAGCGTTTGTTATGGACTACTACAACCTGTTGGCTACCGCTGCCCTTTGGGCACTGCACTTCGACTGTGTGCGGCACTGCCAACACATCGCCACCCCATGGGGTTTGACCTACCGATTTGCCGTCTAGCTTTATGTCGCCCTCGCATACTGTGCCGTCAGTGTAAGTGGACGTCACTACTAGGTATCCGAGCATTGGTTGTAATGTTGTTGAGACTGAGGATGTTTGGCCGCGCTCGACAGTTGTCTTTTCAGTGCGCTCACCGTGGCCGGCCAAGGCGAATTTGATGATGTGGACGCCTGGTTTGACTCGATCTAGGGTGCAGGGAGTCGTTTTGTCTTTGACTGCAATGTCATCCAAATAGACCGTAGCTCCGGGAGGGTCGCTGGTTACTCGTAATTGGCCCCAATTTGCGGCTAACTGGCGATTGTACTTGTTCTCTTTGCCATCTTCGATGACCAGTTCTCCTTCGCTGGGTAGATAATCTGGTGACTGGAGACGAACATGATAAGTACCTGAAAGCTTTTTAGAAATTACCAAAGGCGTTTCACCTGCGGATTCACCATCAAGCCACACCTGAGCCTTGGATGGCGAGCTGGTAATTATCGCAGAACCAAAGGCTGGCTTTAAATCCAAGGTAACAGTGGCCTTGGCTCCTCGCTTGTTTAGCAAAACCTCCTGGCGGGCAGGGTGATAAAGCCGACCCAGCTCTGCAACAACGATGTATTTGCCCAAGGGATACTCAAGATGCTGCGGAGTTTGGCCTATTTCCTTGCCATTAATAGATACGGTCGCACCACTTGGATTGCTGTGAATGACGAAAAATGCTGTCTCATCCGTCGGAACGTTGACTATGTCAGCGCCTCGATCAATGACTTGACTGGTTTCAACGCGACCGCCGCTTGCTGTAGCTGTCGGAACAATTTCACCCTTGAATTTGGCAACCACTTTATCAATCGAAGCCGCTATACCCTCTTCAGTACAGGGCCCCTTGGCCTCGGCACCCCTTTCCGTGGTTTCAGTCCTTAGGTCATAAATCGCTGATTGCAACGAACACGAATTACCAATTCTAATCAACCGGCTAGACAATGACTTGTGGGCGGCCACGGCCTTACCAAGCTCGATTTGACAAGATTGGTCGTAGCAGTCCCTGTGGGACTCACGTTTAAGGTCGACAACGCGGTCACGAACTTGACTCTGGGGAGTAAGCTTAAACCCGGCAGACACCAGACGCCCAAACATGTAGTTATTCAGGCGGGTCATCGTAGCATCATCAATGGGAGTATCGAGTTTATCGATATCAAAAACAGCGATGATCTCCGCAGGCTGGGCTGTGGCGCTAGCAGCCGGCAATGCCCCGGCCAGGCAAAGGACAAACCAGAGACAAAGTTGTGAAAGTTGCTTTCTCATGACCCGGATTTATCGCACAATATAAACTCCAAAGCAAGCACCAATTTCACCCAGCACTGTGGTCCCTAATCCTGGCCCCGCACCCGTCCCTGTCCCTGGCCCTAATCCTGTCCCTCCACCCTGCACCCTGCCCCCGCACCCCGCCCCTAAAATGCATCCTCAATGAACAGGATCTCTGGTTTGTCGCTGTTCCAGACGACGGCGGCGACGCATAGCCTTATTTCTTCAAACTCTAGGTCATTCTTGGCGATCCAGCGCCTTGCTGTGCTGCGAACTCTGCCGCGTTTCACGCCGCCTATGCTGTCTAGGCAGTCATCAAAGGTGGCGTGTCTTCTTGAGCGGACCTCGACTACGAAAATCTGTCTGCCTTTTTGGGCGATTAAGTCGATTTCACCCATGCGATCAGACACGTTGCGGTCTAGGATGATGCAGCCTCGTTCCTTGAGCAGGCTGACTACCGCGCTTTCTGCTGCATGACCGATTTTGATTCTGTCGTCACTCATACTGTACTTATCGTGTAGAATCAAAAGTTGTTTCACGTTGTGGACACGTTATGAAGCCAGAAAAAATGAAGCCAAATAAACGCAAAACACAGCAGCCAAAGCCTGAGAAACCAGTTGCTGAAAGTAAAACTCTGTATCCTTGGAATGTAATAGCCGCCAGTGTTGTTTTGCTTGTCTTGGCGCTTTTTCCATATGGTCCGCTTGCCATCTTGCCGCCTGTGCTGCGTTTTTTCTTGGTTGGGGCTGCTGTGCTTGGATGGTTTTGGGAGCCAATCAGTACAAAGATTGGGCCCAAGGCTGCTAAATGGCCGGCAATACTGGCTGAAGTTTTGGCGGTTCTGCTGATTGTGGGGTCCTTTTTCTTAATCAAAATCCCTGGGATTCATGCCTCTGGGACTGATGACAATATCTACTTTTATATGGCCAATGCCTTTGCTAATGGCCAGATACCTTACAAAGACTTTTTCTTTTCCCACCCACCTGTCCACCTACTGGTTCCAGCATTGATATTTAAGATATTTGGATTTTCACTGGGGCTGGCCAAGTCGATTCCTGTTTTTGCGACGATTTTGGCCGGCATTTTCATGTACATGGCTGCTAGACGGGCTGGTCGAGGCTTTGCCATGCTGACACTGCTTTTTCACCTTACTGCTTACCAGGTCATGATGGCATCGTCAGATATGAATGGTGAAAACATTATGACCGCATTTTTGGCGGCTTCGGTGTGGGCTAGCTTTGCAGGAAGGCCCTTGCTTGCCGGAGTTTTGGCCGGATTTGGGCTTGGAAGCGGTCTTTACGCCTTTGCTGGGGTTTTGGCCCTCACCCTGATAAACGGCAGGCGATTTGGCCGTTTTTTGGCGGGACTGGCCTTGTCGTTTGGAACCGTGATGTTAGTGTTTTTCATAATCGCACCAAGCGAATTTATCGATGGTGTTTTTAGATATCACGTTTCAAAGCCGGTAACTGCGGCCAATCGAGCATCCATCTTTGATTCCTGGAATCCTTTCAAGATGTTTGCGACTCTTCTAGGCAATCTTGGCGCTTATCTGACAGGCAAGGAATTTGGAAAATCTCTTTATTATCACGCGCTTTTTGCAATTGCCTTTGGCATCACGGCGGTCTATTTGGCGGCTAACCTGTTGTTAAAAAAAGATGATGACGCCAAAAGCAATAAACGAAGAACAAAGCCGACCCAAGAGCCTGATCCAACAACTAAATTTGCGGTATTTGGCTTGATTGTGACCGTTTTGTTTTTGCTGCAGTGGGCTGCTCTAAACGAGATTTATGACTTTTACCAGGTGCCGATGCTGGCTTTGATGGCACCTCTACCAGCCTGGGTATGCTGGCAGATTTTCAAGGGAGTTAAGGAAGGCACCACTGTGGGTAAAATGGGCATCGCAATCGGGATGCTGGCTTTAATGTGCCTGCATCTGCCAATGGAATACCGCATCAATAGATGGTTGTGGCCAAGTGAGCAGCAGAACAAGGGGTCGGTGATCGAGTACCAGTGGCGAGAGCCTGTTGCCTTTAAAGGCTTGGCGAAAGTCAGCAAGGCGGTCTTTTTCTCGCCAACCAGAATCAAGGGGAAGGTCACCCCTCATTATCGTCATGTCATGTGGAACAAGATGCTGACGTTTACTACTGCCGACGAGATTGCGGCTTATATAAAGGCCAACACGTCTAAAGACGAAACCATAACTGGAGCTTCCACGCTGGCCCCGCTTGTGGCCTTGCTGGCAGACCGTCGGATGGCTGGCGACGAATCAGACACGAATTCCAAGCGCTTTTCATCTGGAAACTGGACCCACGCCCAATTCAGAGAGCTAGTCCTGGGTGACAACGTGAAATACTTAATTGGAGCCGCCAGATCAGCATTTACAGACCAGGCCATGAATTCAAACCCCGCATTTAAAGACACTTTTGTCTTGGAAAAGACATTTATTGATGAAGGGTTGCTACACTTCAGGAGTCATCCCATTCGCCTTTACAGGCGAGCAGACAGACCAACTAGCCAGTGATTTTATGCACCCCCCTTGAAACGCTACCGGTTTTAAGGCGATATGTAACTTGGGCCCTTTTTGGAAGAAACGCTATGCCAAGTGTCAGCCCGAAGCTCTCCACCAAACTTGAAACCATGTATGCTCGCTACCATAACAGCAAACACTTGGCTCAGGATCCGCTTTTGTTTCCCAGGAGGTACGAAAACCCTGAGGATCAAGAGGTGGTTGCGCTTTTGGCGGCATCGATGGCTTTTGGACGAGTCAGCGCGTTCCTACCTGTCTTGGATCGGCTGTTTTCCAAACTGGGTCCTTACCCTGCCACATCTCTGGACCAAGCTGATGATTGGGAGTTTTCAGCTTGGACGGACGGTTTTGTATACAGATTTGCAACCTCAGATAACCTAAAAGGCATGCTTTTGGGCATCGCCAAAGTCCGCAAAGAATATGGCGGACTTCAGCCACCCTTCATGCAAGGTTATCTGCCAAATCGCCAGGTTATTGAAGGCTTAAGAGCACTGGCCAACAGCATCAGGCTTGCTGCAGAACCCTATGATCCAGGCTTTTTGCTGCCTTTGGGCCGTCCAACCGACCCGGCCAAACGCCTGAACATGTTTTTAAGATGGATGGTCCGAAACGACGGTCTCGACCTCGGCATCTGGCAAGACATCAACAAAGCAGACCTTTTGATCCCCATGGATGTCCATGTCACCAGAATCAGTCGAATGCTGGGCCTACTGCCATCAAAAAAGGGCGGGCCAACCCTAAAAGACGCAATAGCATTGACCAAGGCGCTATCCACCATCGACCCAAACGACCCTGTCAGACTAGACTTTGCCCTAGCCCACATGGGCATTTCAGGAGACTGCAAAGGCGAATTTGCAGATGCCATCTGCCCCAAGTGCCCACTGATGGACTTTTGTGTGCACGGGCGGCAGGGGCAGGGGACAGGGAGATGATCGTGCTGATCTGCCGGGGAGATGATCGTGCTGATCTGCAGGATCTGGAGCTAAAAGAAGGTCGAGAGTGCACCCTGCAACATGGTCCGGGGGCAATCCTGGAGGGCGCTATCGGGAGTTGCCGGGACCCGACGTCTTTTGGTTGACATGAAGGCCGCGAAGCGGCCCGTCCGGGCCAAAAGGATGAACGTACACGTTAGCAATCGTATATTTCGCCCTGACGATGTCACCAAGGGACAGTCGGGGTGGCTACGGGAGATTTTGGGTCCGGAAGGATGCCCACGGACATGTTTTAAAACTGTAACGAAGAGACAAAACGCCAAAAAGAACAAACAATCAGGAGCCATAACATACTAATTGGCAGGATCTGTAGCAGGGCCGGGGACAGGGACAGGGGCAGGGGCAGGCAACTAACTGCCAACTTCGTGGGGCCCCTCGCTGGTTGAATCCACTGTACAGTTCAAAGACCCTGTTCCAAGCAGCACCTGAATGTCAGCGCCAGCTTCGACCTGGTCGAATCGATTGATCACACGACCAGTTCTAGTCCTTGCCAAGGCATAACCCCGACTCAAAGGACCCAGCGGATTACACGGTCGCAGCCTTAAATCTGCCGCCTCAAGACGACGCAAAAAAGGAGTCAACAATCGATTACCAGCCCCCTTCAAACGCTCGTCGATCATCGACAACCTTCGCTCTTCCCCAGCCAAAACCCTCGCAGGATGAACAGCAGCCAATCTATGCCCAAGAATCTCCAGGCGATGCTCTTGATTCCTAAAAACTCGCCCACCCACAACACCAAGCCGCATCGCCATCTCATCGCTCGACTGATACGCACCCTCAAGCACCCTAGTCATCAAAATGCCAAGCCTATCACCAGTATCACCAAGCCCCTTGTGAAGCATCGCAATATCCGGCACAACTAGCTGAGCCGCAGCAGTCGGGGTAGCCGCCCTTACATCAGCCGCTTCATCAGACAGCACATGATCCACCTCATGCCCAACCGCCGACACAATCGGAGTACGACACGCGGCAACCGCCCGCACCACTATCTCTTCATTAAACGCCCACAAGTCCTCGATCGAGCCACCACCACGCCCAACTATAATCACATCAACATCAGGCCTAGCATCCAAAGCCGCAATCTGCTTGGCTATCCCCTCTGCAGCACCATCCCCCTGCACCAAAGTATCCGCAACTAATACTGAAACTGGATATCGCAACCAAAGCGTCCGAACGATATCCCGCAGCGCCGCACCTCGCAAAGAGGTCACAACCCCAACTTTCCTTGGCAAAAACGGTAACGGCTTTTTCTTCGCCGGATCAAACAAACCCTCGGCCAAAAGCTTGTCTTTCAGCTGCTGAAGCTTTTTAAGCAGGTCCCCTTCCCCAGCATCCTCAATACCCTCAACCACCAATTGATAGCGACTGGCACCACCCCAAGAAGTCACCCTACCACTGGCAATTACAACATCGCCGTTGCGCAAAACCTTGGTAGACGCCCTTGAAAATCGGTACAACACGCTGTCCAGCTTCATCGTTTGGCCACTTGGCTCCCGCTCAATCAAGCTGAAATAGGCGTGCCCAGACTGGGCCTTGCTATATCCAGACACCTCTCCACGAACGTAGATTTTTGGAAACGAATCCTCAAGAGTAGCCTTGATGTATCTCGATACCTGAGAAACGGACAGAACCCGCGCCTGTCCACTATCTTCTATGGAATTGTCCACCGTGAAAGCTCCCGCTGAGCCTTAATTATTCGAGCCCGCATCCCATATCTGTTGGCAGGCCAACATCGTCAGACAGGGTTTTGTCACACCCCTTCCACCCTTCATTGGCGGCGCAAAACCCTTCCTTGATCTCTTGGGCACTCAAAGCTGAAAACACCTGAGAATTGTTAACAAGCCAAGTTGGACTGGCATTTACCCCTATAGCGTCGGCAAGCTTAATTGAATTGGACATCAAAGCCGCACCCTCGGGCCCCTTTACACATTTAGCAATTGCGGTTGCCATTTTCTTGGCACAGCCCCTCCAGTCTGGCGAATCAGGGTTTTTATTGCGACAAACAAGATAGTCCATGAACTGATATTTCTTGGCAAAATGCTTGACGGCGCATATCTGCCTCATGTTTTCTTCAGCCTCTGCAGGCCCGTGTAGCGCGACAAATCCACCAGCAGAAATCTCACGGCCCAAGTAATGAATCCTAAACTGCAAATCAGGCCCCAAAGCCTCAAGCACTTCAACCATCGAGTTCACAGCAATCATCCCGAACGGGCATTGAGACATGGTGAACAGCTCTAAAGTTCCAGGCGTTTTAGGACGACACACAAGTGTTTCTTTACAATGGTCATCCTCGCAATCTATCTTGCCATCGTTATCATCATCCACTTGGTTGTCACAAATTTCGACAGTTGGGTCGTATGGGGCATCTACACTTAAAATCAGATAATCCCCAGTCTCAACCATGTAGTCTGCAATATTCGTCCAAAACGGGTCTTGTTTAATCTCTGGCCCAAACAAAAAGGCCGGAACCAACGCTTGGTCTGTATCTTTAATATGGTTAAACAGCTCCTTTCCAGCGTCAGAACTGTAGTCAACAAGCTCAACCTCCAGGCCATCAAACATCTGCTTTAGCTGTAAAATACCAACGGTTGCAAGCTCGCCACAGTCCGAGTAACGCTCATCAATTAGCACCTTCAAGGGAATTTTATTTGGAGGCGGAATATTCTCACAGGCGTCAGGCTTTACACCATCAAAGGCCCGACAAATCGTTTGTTTTAGCCTCAATGAAGTCCTGGCGCCAGCATAGGTTTCCCCTTTAATTACAAGCATTGGAGAGGCTTCCATGCCCTTTTGGGTTGAGCGAGCAAAGGACTCCTTTAACAGCTTTTCACCCTCTTCACCATTGGCACAAGCCAAGATCGCATCCGCATCCAGACCAAGCTCTTTGGCGCAATCGGCCATGTTATCTGGACTATTTTCATAATCGAGATTCATACAGGTGATTAAATCCAAGGCTGCGTCACGATTTGCCTGCATCGCACACAGCTGAATCCGGTTGGTCACGAGCTCCTCTTCCCCATGCAGCGTTTCAAAGCCGGACTCTTCAAAATAATCACCCACAAAGTCGATCTTGAAATCTACGAAGTCTTTAAGCTCCGCCACAACCGGAAAAAGCGCCTTCTCTGCTTCCACTGCATAAGGGCATAAAGACATTACATAAAGTTCCACAGAAACCGGGTTCTGGGGCAAGGCAACCGGATCCTCAAGCACAACAGCCTGGTCCTTTTTTGCCTTATGAGCACAGGATACGCACACCAACAAAGCCAGTATCGCAAAACGCCACAACCTCATATGACCCCCAATTATTTCCATTTTAACAAAGCCTTATAGCTTCTGCGCCGCCAACACCTTTTGGGCAGCGCTCCTGTTCTTGGGCTCCTCATCGGTAGCCGTCAAATAAGCCAACCTAGTGCGAACCAACGGATTGTCCGCCAAAGGCACCATCTGTTTAATAGCAAAACTTCGAACTGATGCATCGTTGTCCGAGGACAGCTCTACAAGTATCCTGGCCCTGTGATATTCAGCCAGCTCGGCCAACTTCTGCTCGGCCTTTGAAAGGTCCTTATCGGGGCCAACCACAAGCTCATACACCCTGTCCAACAAAGGCCCCTCATAAGGCAAAGATTCCAGCGCCTGACGGTCCAGGGAAAACTGATACCACCAGTAAGTCCCGTAGCCCACCCCGATCCAAAATAGGAAAAACGACAAAAGCAGAACCTTGGATTTCGAGATTTTCACAAAACCCTCTTATGGTCGTCCTATGCCGTAGTATTCAAAGCCCATTTCCCGAAGCTTCGCAGGCTGCCAGATGTTTCTGCCGTCGAAGATTACCTTTTGTTTCATCGCAGTTGCCAGCCTGCTAAAACTTGGAGCTCTGAATGTTCCCCATTCTGTGACAAGTAACAAAGCGTCAACCCCTGAAACGGCCTCGTATTCATCGGCCAAGAAGGAAACGCGCTTATTACCCTTTAAAATAACGGCGGCATTTTCCATGGCCACAGGGTCAGTAGCCACCACCGTTGCGCCTCTGGCGGTCAATCCCTTGATAATCTCGATTGATGGCGCCTCACGCATGTCATCAGTGTTTGGCTTAAAAGAAAGTCCCCACATTGCAAACTTTAACCCATTAAGGTCTTCACCAAAGTGGTCCACTACCATATCGACTAAAAGCGTCTTTTGTTTCGCATTTACATGTTCTACGGCATGAAGCAGGGGAACTTCCAGGCCGTTATCTACTCCAGTTACAATTAACGCTTTGACATCTTTGGGAAAGCAAGAGCCGCCATATCCCACACCAGCAAACAGGAATCTCGACCCTATCCTTGGGTCTGCCCCCATCCCATGGCGCACCATGTCGATGTCGGCACCTATCTTTGCACAGATAGATGCCATTTCGTTCATAAAGGAAATCCTAGTTGCCAACATCGCATTGCTTGCATATTTGGTCATTTCTGATGACTTAATATCCATGAAAATTATAGGGTTACCAGTGCGCACAAAGGTGACATACACCTCTTCCAACAACTCCCTGGCACGCTCATTATCAGTTCCAATGACGATACGATCCGGCTTCATCATGTCCCGGACCGCTTCCCCTTCTTTCAAAAACTCAGGATTAGAAGCAACGTCAAAGATGTGCTTTGTCCGGCTTGCAATTACCTCTCGCACCTTGTCGCATGTACCAACAGGAACGGTGGATTTAACGACGACAAGACGATAACCATCCATGTTGTCGGCTATAGTGGCGGCCACATTCAGGACATGTCCAAGGTCAGCAGACCCATCCTCGCTGGGAGGAGTGCCCACCGCGATAAAAATGACATCAGAATCGCGCACCAATTGGGGGATGTCGGTGGTAAAAGTTAACCTGCCGTGACTTGAATTCCTGGCAACCATTTCAGCGAGCCCTGGCTCAAAAATCGGAATATCGCCATGGTTAAGCATATCTATCTTGGCTTTGTCAATGTCGCCACAAATAACCCTGTTACCGCTATCAGCCAGTCCAGCACCCAATACAAGCCCAACATACCCGGTACCAACTACGCCAACTTTCACGGTTAACACCTCATTCTTCGACGCTTTGTTCGATTTTTGACACCAAAAGTGATATCACTCTGGTCTTTGAGCAGTCTCGCACCTCGAATCGCAACCCTTCATATTCTATTACATCATTACGTTTAGGCACGCGCCCTGCTTGAGTCATTACCAATCCGCCCACAGTTTCGTAAATGTCCTGTTCCGGCAGCTCGATGTCAAACAGTTCCTCAAGCTCCTCGATGGGTACACGAGCCTCCATAACGTAGCGTCCATCACCAATATCGTTGATTGGCGTCTCGCCCTTTTCATGCTCGTCCCAGATATCGCCAACGATTTCTTCGACCACGTCCTCGGTTGTCACTATTCCAGCGGTTCCACCAAATTCATCGACGGCTATTGCCATCTGGACACGTTCCCTTTGGAAGTCCTTTAACAAATCGCCAATCCTTTTGGTCTCGGGCACAATCAACAGTTTGTGAGAGCTTGCCATCGCCCTCAAGTTGAACTCGCTGCTAGGCTTCGAAAGATGCTCCAAGACATCCTTGACCGTAAGAATACCCACAATCGAATCCAGATCGCCCTCATAAACCGGATAGCGGCTGAATTGATAGCGCCGAATCATCGCCATAATCTCATCGAATGAATCGTTTACATCGAAGCCAATAATCTCGGTTCTGGGGACCAAGATTTCAAGGGTCAGGGTCTCGGAAAAGTCGATAATAGATGACAGCAGTTCCCGCTTTTCCTCGGACAAGCCGCCTTCTCCAGGAGTCATTTTCAGCATGGATTCAAGTTCATCTTCCGCGGCGGCAACCCTGTCAGCACCCTTCATCAAAGGGGAGGAAATGACGTGTAAAATCCACGCTAAAGGAGTCAGTATTATGCAAATCAGCCTGGCCAACGGAAAGAAAAACAACAAAACGCGGGGTTGTCTTCTAGCTATCGCGTTTGGAACCAGCTCTACGATCAAAATGACCAAGAATGTCAACAAGCCAATTCCTACAGCAACCCCAAGGACTCCAGCAGGAGACCAGCTGAATTTTGACAGATAGCTTGATGCGACCAAGGCTACCAGCGCTGCGGCAAGCAGGTTAAAGAAGTTGACCGCCAGCCGCATTGACGACGCAACACGTTCAGGCGAACGCCGCCAAGCTTCAAGCAACCTAACCCGGCGTTTTTCATCATCGAGAATCCTGGCAACGCCAACATGGCCCAACACAGCAATCGTCGCCTCAGCTGCTGCAACCACTCCCGACAGGAAAACACTTAAGAGAATCGCGAGGATATAAAATCTATGGGGCTCCAATTTGTTTAAACCTAAATAACAGCACCAAGGAAGCGTATCAGACCTTGAGGTGCAAGGTCAACGATTGTGGGAAAAAACGACTGTGGCAGGGGGCGGGGTGCGGGGACAGGGGACAGGGACGGGGCCAGACGCGGGGACAGGGAACAGGGAACAGGGGGCGGGGACAGGGTGCGGGGGCGGGAGCGACGGCAGGGACAGGGACAGGGGCAGGGACAGGGTCAGGTGCCGTCGCCTACTAGTACGCTTACGTTGTGGCGGACTGTTTCCAGGTTGTCTTTTAAGGTGACCATACCTGGCAATTCATTGATTCCATTTAAGAACAGCTTGGAACGCCATGCACCATCCTTTGCCTTTGAAAACACCATTTTGTCCCCACTCTCAGTCTCAAGAATGGCTCTATCCCCAGTTACTTCGATCATTTTTACCTTTCTAGCCCTAGGATCATCAGGCCCCTTAATTTTCGCTCGGTCAACAACCGCCGCGAATAATTCACGCCCTCCCCCAGACTTACCCAACAGCTCCCGCCCAATTGCCGCTTTGTATTCTGGTTGCTGATCAGCAGGCAAACTGTCTGTTATCAGCTTGTCCGCGTCCATAATCTGTTTGGCTAAGCTCTCAAAATGAGCTTTGGTATCATCATCGGTAAGCTCCCAAAGCTGGTTCAACTCCCCCCTATCCAAGGCCACAATAACCTCGCTAAATGCAAGGCCAATCTCCTCTTGGATTGGATCCCCCTTACAAGATAGCCCCATCAACGCAAGCACCAACACAACCTGCAATTTAATTTGCATCGGTCAACCCTATAAATCAGCAAATCATCGGACCATTCTCAAAGTCCGTCTAGGCGCCTGTTCCTGTGCAGCCAATTCAGGTGATTCCAGGTCAGTACCAATAGCCGACAGGTCGCATTCCAAGTCATAAGCCGCTAATATCCTGGAAACTTCCGAATGGTTTTGCTCTAAATCCCTGGCCACCGAGTTAAACCCAGAACGAGCCGCCACATGCCGGTTCCAAAAGGCAAGCGGATTTAGCTTGAAAAACTCAGCATCGTTTTCGGTTGGTTCAAGCAAAATCACATCGCCCTTGAAATTGTTGTCCATCCTAAGCTTCTCAAGCCCCAGATGAAGCCTGCTTTGCACCATAGTCCTGATGGCCTGGTTTAACACCGTACCAATCCCAAGCTCTGACAAGCCCCTAGCAGTCGGCGTCAATTGATATCTGTTCGTATTCAGAAATGGCCTAAAAGGGTTGTATATGATTATCAAATCAGCACCCTTTTCAACAGCCAAGCTCATGTGGGCTGTCTTACGAACCATGGCATCAAGATATTCTTCCCCATGAATCCTAGGTGGCACGTAAAAACCTGGAACCGCGACCGACGCTTGCACAGCCTCGCTAATCGTAACTGACTGGTCAGCGTCATAGCCAAAAACAACGCTCCTGGCGGTATTCAGGTTTGTAGACAGAATGTAAAGCGCCCTGCGCGTTTCGCGGTATAACTTACGAAAATCATTGGAGATATCATTGCGATACAGATTTCGCCGCATAAAAGATTCAATTCGCGTGGTCTCAAAGATGCCAGACGGAATGTATCTGGCAACATGAGGCAGCGGCGTTGCCTCAAAAATATCGCCAATCAGTGGCCCAATAACCCTTTCAGCCGATGTGTAGCCAGGCTGCTCTAAAAAGTCCACGGCCTGTGCTTTAAGCCTTTCACGATTGGCGGATACGTGCTTTAACGCAGCACTTGCAACTGACGGCCACACTTTCAGCGCATCGTGCGCCAACCTGCTCCCTCTTTCCCGAAATTCCTTAAAAGCCGGCCAATAAAAATCATAGGACTTAAAATGGTCCATCTTCTTCGAAGTGCCATCCAAAGCCTTCAAAAGCTCTTCCGGTGGGATTCCCGCTGCCAAAAACGACCCTATAAAGGCCCCAGCAGACAGGCAAATGTACATATCAAACTCATTTACACTTCGCCCCTGCAGATAGCGATTCAACGCTATCAACCCACCTAGCTTGAATGCCCCACCTGATATGGCCCCGCCAGCCAAAATTAACGCCACTCTCGGATTTTTTCGCGGCTTACTGAGATCTGATTTTTGCAAAATGGTGATTGCCAAAGTTCCACCTCCAATGGCCAATGATACAAGGGAGATAGACAAAAGGTCAAAAAGAGCCTACACAACCCTAAATCAACCCAGCAATCTTCGGCCGGCCCGCGAAACGGCCAATTTTGGGCCCCCACGCAAGGATGTTATGGACGGATTTTTGGGTACAATACAAAACAGCCCTGAAGAGGTACCCACGCATGCTCAAGCCAAAGCCCTTAAATCCAGGTTCTGCAGTCAGGCTGATAGCGCCTGCCTCCCCTTTTGAGGCCGACCGCCTTTCAGATGGCGTCAAGATACTGACCGATTTTGGCTTGACTCCCATATGGACCGACCGTGTATTCCAGCGTCAAGGCTATCTGGCTGGACCGGATTCCTTGCGCGTCCTTGAGCTGGCTGACGCTTTTAAAGACCAAGCTTGTGAAGCCGTGATTGCAATTAGGGGTGGTTTTGGGGTGACCAGAATTATCAATGAACTGGCCAACCACAGCTTTGGCTCAAAGCTGGTCATGGGCTTTTCCGACATTACCGCCTTGCTTATCTACCTGAACCAGACCGCAAACCAAGTCGTGTTCCACGGCCCAAATGTCTTGGGCATGCCAAACCTGGATCCAGAGTCAAGGGGGCGTCTAAAGGCCGCTTTATTGGGCCTGGATTGGGAGACCAACTTCACATGGGCTGGTCTACAATCACTTCGTGGCGGATTTGCCAAAGGACGGCTACTTGCTGGAAATCTGACGCTGATTTGCACGTTGGCAGGCACTTGGACTCAGGCAAACTTGGCTGGAGCTTTATTGGTCATCGAAGAGGTGAACGAGCCCTTATACAGGATTGATCGTCTGCTAACTCAACTGGCCATGCAAGTTCAAGCAAGGCAGCTTTCAGGCGTGATTATTGGCGATCTTGGGGTAGCAGTGCAAGACCTGCCTGATTTACCTAACGTATTAGAATCATTTACTAATAGACTAAATTGCCCAGTAGTGACTGGCTTTCCAGCAGGCCATAAACATCAAAACCACCCGATTCCACTTGGAATTGAAGCCTCTTTAGATGCCGATCTTGGGTTACTGCGAGTTTTGGAGGATCCTTATGATCGAAGCTGATACAAAAACTCCCTTCTTTGAGGCAAAGGCAATTCTTGACCAATATGTCGGCCAAGGCTTTCCAGGCGCAGCTCTTGGCATTTACAGCAAAAAACACGGAGATTTCATCACAACTGCTGGCTTTACGGCCTATCCAAATCACGGCGTCCCAGTAGCCCCAGTCACTGAGGGCACAATATTTGACCTAGCCTCCTTAACCAAGCCTTTAGCCACCGGAGCAATCACCCT
>Ga0208461_1002369_pt1 | contig 15536 bp, 11 predicted proteins | sample AD_JPNTR4_MetaG_FD_184448 | JGI IMG/M metagenome (GOLD analysis project Ga0208461, IMG submission 184448) | Active sludge microbial communities of municipal wastewater-treating anaerobic digesters from Japan - AD_JPNTR4_MetaG (SPAdes) (version 2) | ecosystem: Engineered > Bioreactor > Anaerobic... | reverse complement strand
AACCGATTTTTAATCCCCAGGGGGTTGTAGCAACCTGGTTCAGGACAACCTTTATGGATGGTTTAGCAAGCCATATTCCCTTCCAGGCTTTCCAGCTTATGGTAGTAGCTGCAGAAATCGGTATAGGGCTTGCACTTTTCGGGGGACTCTTTACCTGGTGGGCAGCAGCAGCTTCCATTGTGATGTGCATCGTCTTTACCCTGTCTGGTATGTTTGCATGGGACCAGGTATGGTTTATTTTCGTCGGATTCCTGATGCTTGGCGGTGCTGGCCGAGCCTTTGGGCTCGATTGCTGGGTGGTTCCCTTCTTTAAAAAGTGGTGGAACGGTACCCGTTTTGCCCGTAAGCACTATTTATATCTGGATAACCCAAGCAAAAAGGATTGATAACAGCCCAAATGGCAGATTTTTGGACATCCTTCCCCGGAATGGACACAGCCCTGGGGGCTGTGTCTGAGTATATCAAGGGAGCAACCGCATCTTCGAATCCCATTATCAAGGAAGCTCTTTCAGACCTTTTTGCGTACCCGGGGAAGATGCTCCGGCCTGGGATGCTCATTCTGTCATCCCAGTTCGGGACTCCGGACCCCAAACGAATTTACCCTTTAGCGGCGGCCATTGAAATGCTGCACACCGCAACCCTGATTCACGATGATGTGATAGATGATTCTCCATTACGCCGGGGACTGCCGGCTATTCATACAAAATTTGGGAAAAAGGATGCGGTTCTGATTGGGGATTTCCTGTTATCCCGTTGTTTTCTTGTGGCTGCTGAATATACTACTCCACAGAATGCTATCAACCTTGGCAAGGCCATTTCAGTTATCTGTGCCATGGAACTGGATCAGGATGCGGACCGCTGGAAGCCATCCCTTTCAGTTCGGAACTATGTAAAAAAAATCATTGGTAAAACAGCCCTGCTCTTTTCTCTCGCCTGCCATGTCGGAGCGGCGGAAGCCAAGACTCCTGAACAGGTGACGGAGCGGCTTAGACGGATCGGCTACAATATTGGGATGGCCTTTCAGATTATAGATGACATTCTGGACTATACGGGTAATGAATCGGAATTAAAAAAACCTGTGGGGAACGACCTCCGATCTGGACTGGTAACCCTGCCGCTTATATGTGCCCTGCGTCATGATACAGAGGGAACCCTGACCCGGCTTGTTCAGACTGAAAATTTCCCTAAAAGTGACATAACTGCCATACTGTCCCTTACCCAACAACTTGGCGGTGTTGCTGATGCTCGCGATTTTGCCCAGATGTATACCGATCGGGCTTTACGGGAAATCGGCCAATTGCCAAAGGGTAAGGCAAAAGAAAACATGGAACAGCTTGCCAAAAAGCTCCTGATTCGCACATACTGAGACCCATGTTTCAGACCCTTCTCATCGCCCTTGGGCTTTCGATGGATGCCTTTGCTGTTTCTGTTTCCTCCGGAATTTGTACGGACCAGCTAAAACCCCGTCATATCCTTCGCGGTTCCTTTTTCTTTGGGATGTTTCAGTTTGCCATGCCGATTCTGGGCTGGCTGTTAGGGATGAACTTCCGCGCGGTGATACAAAATTTTGATCACTGGATTGCCTTTATCCTGCTGGCTTTCATTGGCGGAAAGATGGTTAAAGAATCTTTTGAAGCTGAACCAGTAGCATGTGAAGATAACGGAGAATCAGAGCGGATAAGCAAAACCGATGTACGGGATACCAGGACCCTCCTTACCCTCTCTGTAGCCACAAGCATCGATGCACTTGCGGTAGGTCTTTCCTATAGCCTGCTCGGGAAATCCATACTTTCACCAGCGGCAGTCATTGGGGCCATAACCTTTACGGTATGCCTTCTAGGCTTTGAATTTGGCAAACGGATTGGGTACCTTATCGAAAAACGGGCAGAACTTGCTGGCGGCATCATTCTAATCGCTATCGGAATAAAGATACTTTTAGAGCATCTGTTATAAAGATTTATCCTAAAGGACCTGATATACACCGCACTTAAGATACAATGACTCTTCATACCCCACCAGAATCGGGTGGTCAGGTGCCTGGTATCCAAACTCCAGCAGATGGAGCCGTTTTTCCGCATCCATAGCGGCATCCTGGATCATGGCCTTAAACCGGCCTTCGGTCATTGCCTGACTGCATGAACAGGTAACAAGCACACCACCCCGCCGCAGCAGCGAAAGGGCTCTGAGGTTTATTTCCTTGTAGCCCCGGATTGCCCCCTCTATAGCCTTATGGGACTTTGTAAAGGCCGGCGGATCCAGAATTATTACATCAAACTGGGTATGTTTTCGTTCGTAGGAACGCAGGAGCTCGAACACATCCCCCGCTGCTACAGAGACCCGGTCCGAAACCCCATTAAGAAGGGCATTTCTGCGAACCATATCCAGAGCTTGAGGAGAAATATCCGCCGCCAGTACCGAAGCCGCACCGGCTCTGGCCGCATGGATTGTAAAACCACCGGTATGGCAGCACATATCAAGCACCTGCTTCCCTGTTGTGTATCTGGCGGCCCGGCGCCGGTTGTCCCGCTGATCCAGGAAGTGCCCGGTTTTTTGCCCCTCCACAGGGTCAGCTATAAAGGGAAAGCCGTTTTCAAATATACAGATTCCGCCCTCAGGAAAGGTTCCGCTGACAATGTCCGATACACGGGGAAGCCCCTCAAGACTGCGCACCTGGCTGTCGTCCCGTTCAATGATACCCTGAACAGGTCCTATAACTTCTTCCAGTGCGGAAAAAATAAGGTCCCTGCGTATATCCAGCCCATAGGAAAGAAACTGCACCGAAAGCCAGATTCCAGGAGCGCCAAGGGCATCCCGAAGCATATCAAAATGTATGGTTTGACCAGATTCATTGTTCTCTAAAATAAAGGGTTCTGCCTGAATCGCAGGCCAACCAACAAAGCGGTCAATAATAAGCCCCGGCAAAAGATCCGCCTCAGCGAATACAAGCCGCTGGCTTTCAGTTTCCAGATTATAATTCCGTCGGCGCCGCTCTACCGCATTGCGGAGCCGGGCCTTAAAGAATCCCTTATCCACCCCTTCTTTGGATGGAGAAAACAATCGAGCTACTATTTTAGAGTGCGGATTGGCAAAGGCCCGGCCTATGTAGGTTTTCCGGGAGCTTTCTACATCCACCAGTTCTCCCGGTTCAAGGATTGCAAGTCCTTCGGGGCAAACCTTAGGGATGCCATCGGGGCCTACAACACTCTTTACTTCGTTATCAAAAACCCAGGGGTGACCCGCAAGCAGGCGGTGTTCCTGTCCGGGTTGTAAAATGATTCGTTTCATGGACTATCCTTTGGGTATCCCTTATTCAGCTGGAGGACGACGGCGGACTATAAATTCCTGCCGGGGTGCGGTACGGGAAAGTTCACTGGCAAGCTTTAGCTCGGTGTACAGGGCTTCCTGAACACGGAAAGCCTCTTCATCCGTTTCTGGCGGACGCCGGGACCAGACCCCATCCGGTGCTAGTACATGGCTGTGGGTATTATCTTTAAAGAAACTGAACAGAATACCCTTTACCGTATTGGCAACAGAAGCATCCAGAAGTGGCACCATGAGTTCTATCCTGCGATCCAGGTTTCGGCTCATCCAATCTGCACTGGAAATATAAATTTCCTCGGCACCACCATTTGCAAAATACAGAATACGGGAATGTTCCAGATATCGGTCTATGATACTCACCACCTGTATATGTTCCGAAAGCCCAGGAACCCCTGGGACCAGCATGCAGATACCCCGTACATTCAATTGAATGGAAACTCCAGCCTGATTAGCCCGATAGAGGGCATTAATCACTTCTACATCGGCCAGGGAATTGAGCTTAGCAACAATTTTACCCGGGTATTCCTGGCTGGACCGTTTCGCCTCCCGGTCAATGAGTTCTATAAGCCGACGCTTCAGATTCACCGGTGCTATTACCAATTGCTGCATACTCTGGATCACCGAATAGCCCGTGATCATATTAAAGAAGAGGGTTGCATCCTGGGCTATCTGCTGGTTAATGGTAAAAAGACTTAGATCACTGTAAAGACGGGCAGTTTTATCATTATAGTTACCCGTAGAGAGGTGCACATACCGGCAAATCCCATTATCTTCACGCCTTACAACTAGACAAATCTTTGCATGCACCTTGAGCTGGGCAATACCGTAGACCACGATGACCCCAGCCCGTTCCAAGCGGGAAGCCCAGGTTATATTTCGTTCCTCGTCAAAACGAGCCTTAAGTTCCACCAGAACCGTTACCTGCTTTCCGTTCCGGGCAGCCTGTTCCAGGGCTTTTACAATGGGAGACTCGCCGCTTGTACGGTACAAGGTAATCTTTATAGACAATACCCGGGGATCTACCGATGCATCCTGGATAAAGCGTACCACAGGATCAAAGGTATGATAGGGAAGCTGAAGAAGCACATCTCTCTCATGTAAGGTTTCCCACAGGGGTTCATCCTCAGGCAGTTCAACCGGCCAGAGCGGAGGCCATGGCGGTTCACGAAACTGGTCAAACCCCTTGATAAAAGCCAGTTCAGAAAGGGACCGGAGGTCAATCGGACCGGGCATTTCATAAATATCCAACTCATCAAGTTTAAGGAGCTGTGCAATCCGTTCCTTTAATACAGGACTATTGCCGGTACAGGAAAGCCGGACCGGCCAGGAATGCTCCCGGTTCTGAAGAACCTCGGCCATGGCTTCTACAAAGTCCTCATCCCGCTCTTCGTCTACCGAAAAATCCGCGTCTCTGGTGACTTTAAAGAGCATCCCTTCTTTTATGGTATAGCCATTAAAAAGACGGGAAGCCCACAGCATCACCACATCATCGAGTAATGCCCAGGGCTTTACCTGGTCTGGTTCCGGGGGAAGCCAGATGATACGGTCTAGGGCTGTAGGAATTTGAACAATGGCAACCTTTCCATTATCAAGCAGAAACGCCCCATGGAGTTTCAGATTACCCATACTGGGTGGTTCCGCATCATCCTCTAAACGGAGGGGCGTTAAAATAGGAAAGACTTCTTTTAGGAACAGGTTCTCCAGATACTCAAACTGGGCCTGGCTATAAGCTGCGGGCCGTATAAGTTCCAGTCCCGCCTTCGCAAGCTCAGGCAGGACCTCTTCGTTTAAGCATCTATAGGTCTCATTGGTTATATGCTTAACTTTTTCAGCAATATAACGAAGCTGTTCTTCCGGCAGGAGTCCTGCGGGATCCCGTCCCAGATTCATCCGCTGGGCCCGTTTTATTGCCGCTACACGGACCATAAAAAACTCATCAAAATTGGATGCAACTATGGTCAAGAATTTTAAACGGTCCAGCACCGGCAGATCCCGGCGAAGGGCTTCACCTAAAACACGGGCATTAAAATCGACCCAGGATAGATCCCGGTTAAAATAACGAAATGGAACGGTTTGCATAAACCACCTACAACAAAATAACTTTATACCCAAACACATCCTGGAACATATCAGATTTTTCCTCAAGACCTAATCGTTCCAAGGTTAGATCGTGGCTTCCCATAACGGTAATGAGAATAGCATCTTCCCGCTGTTCAACCTTAATGTCCTTTATACGCTGAGCATGACCTCTATCCAGAGCATCGGCAACCCTAAGAATAGCAGCGAGCTTTAATACAAGAACCCTATCCTCCCGCTGCAGCGCAATAAAGGCAATATGGGTGGCATTGGGAGGAGCCTTTCGATGATAGCGGACCACATTAGAAATAACATCCAGGTCTTCCTGATGCAAACCAAAAATCTCTGAATTAGCTACTATATATTGACTGTGTTTATGGTGCCCGGAACTGCGAATAAACATTCCCACATCATGGAGCAGCCCCGCCACTTCCAAAAGGAGCCGGGCACGACGATCCATGCCGTGCATGGTAAGGAGTGCATCAAAGAGGTTGAGGGCCAGGGCGGTAACATGACGGCTGTGATTTTCATCAAAACGGTATTTTTTCCCCAGATTGATTGCCGACGCAATAACCTGAGAATAAAACTCTTCCTGCAGATTCGGATCCACACCCTGGGACAGGTTGATGAGCATCCCTTCGCGGATCGAAGCATTGGGAACTATGAGTTCTGTGGCAGCGGTCTTTTCAAGAAACAACTTGTAAGTAAGCAGCCCCGGAATAATCCCCTCCGCTTCAGCAAAGGGAATTCTGAGTTTCTGGACACACTCTTCGATACTGTACCCTTTAATGCGGTCCACAAATTCAATAAAAACCCGCCGGTCCACAACCCAGCAATTTTTATTTAATTCTACCCCGAAACGGCTGGCTACGAGGCGCGCATCTGATCCGGCTACAATAAAAATTTTAATATGGCTTAAATCGAGTTCTACATTCAGGGATTCACAGGTATTATTCACACTTTCGGTGAGAAAGCGCTGAAGATAGATGTTAGCGCCCATAGTCTGCCGTACTTGCTGATCTACCAGAATAGTTCCAAGCCTGAGACTATGGGCAGCAACCATTTTCCCCCGGCGCAACAGCATCAGTTCTGTGGAACCGCCTCCGACTTCAATAATAACCGAGTTAGATCGACTGAACTGTGGCCGGTCATCCTGTAATGCAAAACGGACCGCCAGGTACATAAGCCGGTTTTCTTCAATCCCTTCTACTACTACAATCTTAAATCCTGTCTGAAGAAATACCCGGTCAATAAACATATCCCGATTTCGGGCTTCTCTAAGGGCACTGGTAGCAATGACATGAATATCCGGGTCATCAATGCCCCAACCGTTCAGCAGTTCCCGGTAATTACGAAGAACCGCAATACTAGCTAGCATTGATTCCCGGGATATAATACCTCTGGTAAAGACATCCCGGCCAAGGGCTACGGGCTTTCCAGAGCGATCAACCACATGCCAGTCGCTGGATGGGTTTAACTCAGCTACAACAAGTCGAATACCGGTAGAACCAATCTCAATAACCGCCACCAGGCGATAGTCCCTATTGGCCATAATCGCCTGCTTACAACTTGTCTATCAGCATGGAGCATTTGCCTGAGGGTATGGGCAGGGTTTTCTTTTTCTTTCCAAGTATATTGATAGTAAAATAGTATAACTTTTCACTTTCCATGTGAATTTCCCAGCCCCGACCACTCTTGTTAGAGAGTATGGTAATCATATTCCGCTTAAGCGACAGGTTCTCTATTCCCATTATTTCCAGGTTGGGAATAATCCAGTCAACGGTCTTTCGGGGCAGAGAAATAGCAAGCCCGATGATATTCTCTATGGTAAGGCAAATAGTGGAAAGGGCAATATAACTCAAGTAATTAGGACGGGGAAAACCCTCACGGTCAGGCCATTGGGAGGGACCTTCCTTAAGGGGAAGATAGGCTTCCCATAAATTCCCCTTATGATGATTCCCCTCAGGATTCATAGAATCGAGTACAAAATAAAGATGCCGTATCGAACATTCCCGAGCAAGATCCCAGCGCTGGTATTTTTCAAGTCCCTTGATAACCATAAAGGTAAAATGGGGAAACACGGAGCCCCGATACCCATTGCCGTTTTCACAGAAGGACGGTTCATTCCTGGCTACCGTTGGATATGGATGGGGGGTGCCAAAATATTCTGGATCGGTAAGTTTTTCTATAAGACGCTCAGCCTTATCATCGTTCGGGAGTTCTGCGAGCAGGGGCCAGTAACCGGCAATCGTTTTTACCGAAAGACGGTGTTCATGTTCGTCCAGATCATAGTAAAAACCCGAATCCGGATCCCACATGAGGGAGTTTATCCTGGTCTTTAACGAGAAATACTGCCGTTTATACTGAAAACTGGATTCTTTATCGTTTAAAATATCCGCCAGGGCAGACATATACAGGGCGTTTATGGCCATGACGGTATTAAAGTCGATGGGGTACACCGCCCCTTCCCTGGGGGCATTGTCCATTCCCGTTGCAGCCAGGGGCACCGCATATAAACCATTGGGCTTCTTATAAAGGGAATCGATCCAGGCCATGTACCGATGCAGGATCGGGACTACTTCCTTGACCCGTTTTTTATTCGCAGATTTGTGATACAGATTAAATTCTGCCCAGGCAAAAAGAGGGAGTCCAAGCCCTTCAGGGTTATCCGGGCTAACAATCGGGTTGCCAGACTCGATTTCATAGGCCCACCGAATTGCGCCATTTGGTTCCTGCCGTTCATAAAAAATATCCAGCGTAGGATGGGCCTGATATATTCTATTTGAGTAAACGAGAAAGAAGGATGATAATATAGCTTCTAGCTGTGTTACCTTAGTGCAGCCGGGATATCCAAAGAACTTACCCTTAATGGCCCCCTTTTCTGGGCCCGAAAGCCAGCTATCCTGTATCCAAGCCCACGTTCTGTCGTATATGTCTACAAAATCCTGATCATAGAAGTGGATTTTTGGAAAGTCACGCTTTATCACACAGTCTCCTTTACATCCTTACAAAATTAACGTAAGGAAGATAAAATGTCAAATATATTCATCCTTGGCAAGACCTTGACAGGCAGGGCCATGCCAAGCATAGTACGAAGTAAGGCGGGTTTATCGTGTTAAAATCCTATATTGCACTGGAAGTTCGAATACTCCTCCTTACAGGGGTAAAAACATTTTGTAACTGTACCTATTTAGATAATGGGATGCTTGGCTCATGCCCTATCTGCAGAGGTGAAGGGACACTGCCACCTCAACTAAACCAGATTGCCGCCCGCAAGGCCTATACTATCGCTAAAGCATTGAACTGTAATCTTGTTAAAAACCCTCTCTATGAAAAAAATTTAAGCACACCGGACTTGCCACCTGAATACGCCCTGTCCCGCCTTTCTTTACAACTTGGGACAGATGGGTTTATGGATATAACCTTTCATAGAAGGAAAAAACACATCCGTATTGCAGAACTCCGCATTGAAGAGGATGCGGGCCGGCTGACCCATTCAGGCAAGGAAACACGAATGGATTACTCCACCGCCGGTATGCCAAGCCTCAGACTAAGAACCGAAGCAGATTTTGAAATCGGAGAAGAGGCAGAGGTATTCCTATCGGACCTGCGTCGCAGGCTGCAGTACCTGGAGGTTATACCTGGTGTTCCGGTAGAAAGTGTAATCCGATGCAATGCCCATGTTGCCTTGGCTCCCTATCCAGAAGACCCCGAAGGTTTTGTTAAACTGAGGAACCTCAATTCCTTTAACTTTGTCCGAAAGGCTATTAACACAGAACTGAACCGCCAGGAAGAAATTCTTGAACATGGGGGCACGATCCTTCCCGAAAGCCGTATCTGGAATGAGACAAAAAACATCACCGAATCGTTCCAAAAACGCAAACTGGAAAACCGGCCCAAATTTACCCCCCTGCAGGGGGTTCCGCCCTTTATTCCTGGACCTGAAATCCTTGAAGCCCTGGAATCCTTTACCGTTGAATTGCCGGAACCCCGCCGCAACCGGGTGATGGCCCAATATGGACTTACCCTGCCCCAGGCAGAGTTCATCTGCGATGAAAAAAGCCGGGCCGATTATTTTGAGAAGACCATAGAACTTGGAGCCAGTCCCAAAGAAGCAGCCCAATGGATGTCTTCTTATATAATAAAAGAATTCAAACGGCTTCAGATGACCCCACTCGATGCACCCTTAACACCCCATCGTTTTGCAAGCATACTGAAAATGCTGACTGAACGCCGTATCCACACAGGAATTGCAAAACAGACCATAAGCGCCGTATTGGAAGAAAACAAAGAACCAGAACTCATTGTAAAAGAACGGGGCTGGGAACAGCTTACCGATGAAAAGGTTATTTCCGACATAGTCAAACGGATAATAGAAGAAAATCCTCTGGAAGTAAAACGGGTCCGGGAGGGTGATGCCCGGCCTATCCGTTTCCTAACGGGCCGGATTATGCGGGAAACCGGAGGGCTAGCGGAACCGAACATTGTTAAGGCAATTCTCAGGGAGCAGCTTTCAGTATCGTTGGTATATGTTTTATCCATGGGAGGGGCCATTTCGGGTCGGATTGCCGAAGATGGGATGGTAGAAAGCGGCGATGAACGGGTCCTTAAGGAACTGATCCACCAGAGGATGAATGGTCTGGAATCGAAGATTCGCTTTGAATCAATTCAAGTCGGCAGGATCCTCTCAGAAGAAATAATTCCTTCAGATTGGGCAGCCCTCATCACCACTATTACTGAACGGATCAATTCTGGTACCGCGAACGGTATCGTGGTTACCCACGGAACCGACACCCTGCCCTATACGGCACCGCTCCTGTATTGGCTCTTTGCTGATGCGGGGGTCCCCATCGTACTCGCCGCATCATCCACAGCTCCGGGTATGTCAAATGAGGCTGCCGAAACAATGGAGAAGGCCATCAATCTGGCTGCAGAGGAAAAAACCGGGGTCTATGTAGTCTATGGCGGCAGGGTTCTGTCACCACTGAACCTAAAATTTGAACGTATCGGGTCCGATGGATTCAGAAACTGGAATATGCAAAAACCCATTCATTTTGGGTCCTCTCTTTTAAATGGAATGCTCGAAGCGGACCAGTATGTCCTCACCCAACTTCTGGAAGAAGCGGCTAATTCCATGTGCGTTATCCGCATTTATCCTGGGCTTCGTTCAGATTACCTGACCGCCCTGATGGACCAGGGGGTACGCTATTTCTTCCTTGAACTGTATGATACGGGAACTGCGGGATTCCGAGAAGGCCCCTATTCACTGAAACGGGCCTTTTCGATTGGAAGAAGAAAACAGGCCCGGTTCTACTGCACCTCACAACAGGAAGGGCTGGTAGATTTTTCCGGTTATAGCACCTCAAAGGAACTCTGGAAGGAAGGGGCAGTACCCATGGGAGTCTATACCACTGAGACGGTGGTGGCCCGGTTCCTCGCCGCAAGCATCATTGCCGACAGCGAACAGGAGCGGGATGATCTCATGGAGCGGGCTGGCCCTGAATCCTTACAATGATGGGGGTAGGGGCTCATTGATGGTATCCCAGGCTATATAAGCGGGGTGATGCGCAATAGGCTCTACCTTAAAGCGGAACATACCACAATTCTGCACCGGAATAAGGGGAAACCAGGACTTGCACCCCATGGTAACCCTGAAAAGCCACTGCAGAAATCCTGCATGACTTACTGCGATAACTCCATGGAGATTATGCTCTATTGCCTGATCCCGCAAGAAACTCCAGGACAAAAGGGCCCGCTGATACAGCGCTTCTTCGGATTCAGCCTGAGGGATCGCAGCCCAGCTTTTAGCCCTAAAGCGGGGCCACAGCTCGTTTGCTTCAGATCGAACATCCGCCCAGGCTTTTCCCGTCCAGACCCCCGTGTCCAGCTCAGTAAGAGCGGGAACCACCAGAGGCCTCGCAAAGCCAGCAGTTTCAGCAATCAGTTCGGCGGTTTCACGGGCCCGGCCCATGGGGGATGTGTATAGTCCAACTAATTCAGATCTTGAACAAAAGGGAAGGGATCGGAGCTGCTGACCCCGGAGCCGGGCCTGTTCACGGCCCCGGTCTGTGAGAGGAAAATCGAGCAAGCCCTGAAACACCCCATTGGCATTACCCTCACTTTCCCCATGACGGATAAACACAAACTCTACTGGCTGTATAAGATCCTGGAAAAAAGTCCCATCAACCCTTTCTGTGGTAGCGTTCACTATTGCTCCGATTCCTGATAAAAGATTTTAATATGCTCTTCCTTAGCCCGATGTTTCATTTTTAACAGCAGGGTCTGCTCAGACTCAGAATAGGCCCATCCGGATGAGTCATACCGTTCAAAGCGAGGATCGGTCCTAAAATCGATATTGTAGAGCTGAATTTTCCTAAAGGGTTTTACTCCCTTTATCATCATGTAGTGGGTTTCTCCTTCGAAGAAGGGGACCGTAATATCGAGCACCGATCCATCAAAAGTTGCGGAGAGAGGGCCTGCCGCAGTCCATGCCCATAGTCCGGAATAGTTTATTAAGCCCAATTCTTCTATTCGCGGATAATAGAGATCCCCCGTAATCTGGTTGTAGATCTGAGCAGCCTGTATACGGTTATCCCCTGCAGGAACAAAGGCAGAACCATCCTTAGCAAGTTCTACAACAGCAGGCAGAGCACCATTAGCATCAGAGAGGGACAGAACTGAAAGAATGAGGGACTTCCCAAGACCAGTCCAGTCCGCAAGACCAGAAGCAGAACCATACTGGATGAGGGCATTTCCAAGCCGGATGCTATATGCAAGATCCCCCTGGCCGGTGGGACAGGCGAGAACCTTTCCGTCGGCGCTGGATTTCAGGCTGCTAGAAACAACAAAGAGGGCCTGATCTTTAAGCCGTTCAAAAGGATTGTCTTCATTTACACGGTATTTTTTCCAGATGGCCGTATTTTCGATCACACCAACCGCAGTCGCCGGGGTTAAAGTACTGGGATCAAGGGCTTTAACCAGATTGACCAGTTCATCAAACAGAGCCTTAGAACCCCGAACTGATAGGGTCCGCACCAATGAGGGCTCCGCAAGAACATCCGATGTTTTTTCATTGATCATCCGGGAAAGGCGACCCAAATATTCCCGGTCCGAAGCAATAAGGCCCCGTAAGGCTATGTCCAAGCGACCAAAAAAGGGTGCTGACCGATAGGTTCGTTGATTCCCTTCGAGAAAGGCCGCCGGGGTTGTACCGGTAGCGCTACGATAGTTTCCCCCTCTTGCTGCCTGAGACACATAGGCCAGCACCGTATCCTCACTGGGATTTCCTGCCATGCTTCGTTCCCATGCACTTGCAGCCTGAGCCTGCCACCTGCTGATAGCCGTTCCATAGGCTTGTGTATCTAACGCACTTGCAAGCACAAAATCTCCGGGATTAAAGCCCTTCTTTTCAGGAATCTGCCCATAAGAAGCCAAGGAAGCATTTCCCTTCAGGCTTACCAATTTATTCTTATAGTCAACGGCAGATCCGCTGAAGGAATAATTTTTTCCACCCGCAGAAACCATAATTCTATTTTTTTCATCCGTAGTGATATGAGAAGACCTGAGTGGCCGGAAAGGAATCCGCAGTTCCTGAGCTGTAGATGCAGGCATGGCCTGAATGTTCAGGGTTTCGACCCCATTTGCAAAAAAGGTTTTAAACACCAGGGCGCTTCCATCGCTTAGTTCAAGCCGGACCGTATTATCAGAAATTAAAAAGGAACGGCCAGACAGGGGACTTTTAGAGCCATTGGTTTTAATCACCGAAAACCCATCCTCTTCTGCAAGCCTGAACTCCATTCCACCAAAGAATAGGGAAAAACGCCCGGTAATCTGCACCGGTTCATTTTTTGCTTGTTTTCTGATTTCATTGACATCCAGGTAATTACTGGATACCACCATAGAACCAAGGTTCAGCGTAAAACTAGTCCTACGTACATATTGAATTAGCACGAGGGCAATAAAAACCGCCATGTACAGACCTATGAGGCCGACTGTCCGTAATACTACACGTCTTTTCATTGATTGCAGGATACCCTATCCTTTAGTTTAATTTCAACTTGCCGATTCTTATACCATCATATACTATAGCATCCATGGTCAAGGATTATATGCAGAACAAAGGTCTACAATACATACCAAGGTATATCATTGTATTAGCAGTTTTTTTAACACTCCCTTGGATAATTACTTCCTGTGCAACGAGTTCAAAAACCTCTATAGCTCCCGCAGAAAAGGCTCCTGCGGTAACTGGAACAACAACGGCAGAAACGTCTCCTGCAGTGAAACCTCCGGCGGAAAAACCCCTGTCGGAACAGGAAAAAACAGAGCAGATACTTTCTTCAATTAGAACCGCAATGCTGCGGGGCGATTTTACCCGGGCTCTGGACCTGTTCAGCCAGTTCAACAAGGATGTGGCCGCCTCGGGCGATATGCAGCGAATGAGGGCCACGATTCTCGCCGCAAGCGGCAATATACCTGAAGCCAGAAGTACCCTGCAAAACATATTGACTGCAAATGCTGAAGACCAGGAGAGCCTCTTGTTACTTGCCAATATCGAAGGCCTGGCTGGTAACACTAAAGAACAGAAACAGCTGCTGGAAAAGCTGGTGTCCATCAACCCAAAAAACACCCAGGCCCTGACAAGTCTCGGTGATGTGGCCTATGCTGCAAAAACCTACAAACTGGCCGAAGCCTATTATAAAAAGGCCCTGTCCATAGATCCCAATAACAGTGAAGCCCTGCTTGGTAAGGGAAAAGTAGACCGGTATAACCGGAACCCCCAGGCTGCGGAAGAAGCATTTAATCGGGTGATCAGTATGAATCCCGATTGGGCCTTACCCTTGCAGGAACGGGCCCGGCTTTACCGGGAAAACAACTTCCTCAGGGAGGCCCTGGCAGATCTGGACAAGGCGAAGGAACTTGCACCTCATGACTATTGGGTAGCCATGGATCGGGGTAATGTGCTTTTAGACCTGGGTAGAAAAGAGGAAGCCCTTAAGGAATATGAGCGGGCTATCGGTATAAACGGCGATTATTTCCTTGCCTATGTGTACAGTGCAGGTCTTAAAGATGAACTAGAGGATTACAAAGGGGCAGTAGGGGATTATAAAAAGCTTTCTGAACTGAACCCCGACTATTATTTTGCCTTCGAAGCGCTGGGGGTTTTATATATGCGGGACAAGAAATGGGCCGATGCAAAAAACGCTTTTATAGAAGCCTACAAACGTTCGCCAAGTCACAGCACCTATGCTCTTCTGGCAGCGATAAACTGGTACCGAAGCGGGAAAGCCCAGGACGTAAAGGGCTTTCTTGAAAAGGTTATCCCCACGGTGGAGCAGAACAGCATCGATTGGTACATGTTCAGGCTTTTCTATGATTTTTCAGGGGATACGGATATCGCGACCCGTGTCGGCAACGAGAAAAAGCTTGATACAAAGGCCCGCATGCTCTATTACCTGGCCCAATACTACGACATAAAGGGCAATACAAATCTGGCGAACAAGTATTTTATGCTAGTCCGGGACATGAACCGGAAGAACATGATTGAGTGGCGGCTGAACCAATGGGAGATTGAGGCACGAGGCTTACAAAACCAGTCATCCTAGGGGTATACTGTACCCATGGGTAGCAGCTCTGCCTTTGAACAATTTAATTACATCCTGGCCGCCCTACGGATGAAACAAACCGGTGACAGCATCCTGGTACAGCCCCATGATTTTCCCGACCATGATGCGGTCGCCTCCGCCTTTGGCCTCGGACGGCTTTTGGAGCGGCTCGGCTTTAAGGTACGGCTCGTTCACCGGCATCCAATCCGCAGTCATTCACTGAACGCCATGATCCGTGAACTCCGGATACCTCTTGAACGGAGCGATGAACTGCTGCCAACAGATATAAGTGATGAACCCTGCATAATTGTAGACGGAAGTCCCAATAACGCCAATGCCCATCCTCTCAGCTCCAACCTGATTGCAGTTATAGATCATCATGTAAATCCTGGCGAACTGGATGCCCCCTTTGTAGACATCCGTACAAGCTACGGAGCCTGCTCTACCATCATCGCCGATTACTGGCAGGAGGCGGAACTTATCCCCGACAGGCAAACCGCCACCGCCCTTCTTATGGGCATCCAGATTGACACG
>Ga0208461_1002364_pt1 | contig 15585 bp, 14 predicted proteins | sample AD_JPNTR4_MetaG_FD_184448 | JGI IMG/M metagenome (GOLD analysis project Ga0208461, IMG submission 184448) | Active sludge microbial communities of municipal wastewater-treating anaerobic digesters from Japan - AD_JPNTR4_MetaG (SPAdes) (version 2) | ecosystem: Engineered > Bioreactor > Anaerobic... | reverse complement strand
CTCTAATCAAATAACGATTTATCCTGCGAAAATCATTAATCCGGTGCTGATTGACAAATAACTGGTAAGAAGAAGGCTCATTTTTCTCTATAAACTCATATTCTACCGAATTCAATATCAGAGATTTATTCCGGTCAAAAGTGTTCAAATCCAAATAATCATTGATAAAACTGAAGACCTCTGACTGGTCATATAACCTTTTCCAGAGCGGAACTAAAACACTATCCTCAGGACTGTAAGCCGGATAAGGAGAAATATAGGGCTCATCACTCAAAACCGGTATCACCTTAGTATCTGGCTCAGGAAAATAACTTGCCGTCTGAGATTCCTCCAGCGCTTCTGAATGTGTCACCAGAGGAGCAGAGGCAAAATCCCGATTCTCCCTTCTAAACCGAAAGGCATAATATATTCCACCAAAAACAAATAACTCCAGCACTACACTTCCTAAAATCGTTCCCAATACTATCATCCTGGAATACTGAAACTGATTGAATATATACATCAAAGCAAAAACTACCGCTATCGCATATATATCACACTTAACAATCTGACTCGCCAAATTAGACGCCTTTCCCACTTTCTGCAAGGAATACTTCCCTCCTAATATGCCCACTCCAATCCATATCCCCGTAAACGCAAACAAAGAACGCCACCACTGAAAATCTGCCAGTATCCTCCTCGTTCCATCCTTAATCTTAGCCGCAAAAAGAAAGGCTATAACAACAAGAAGGATGTCTAAAAGAAGGAAAAGAAAAGTATAACTATTTTTACGCATTAACCAAGTACAAAATAAATTTAATCAGTTTAAATCATGCCAATATTCACCTAAAGTCTTGAATATCGCACCATTAGATTGAAATATATTTATGAGTTTGATATAAGTTGATTTATAATTAGGGAAATCTCTTTCATTAAAATTATTACTGTGCCAATTTAAAACTAAAATACCCTCTTCTTTTTCTATCTGTTCCATAATATAATCAAGTTTTTTAAATCCCTTATTATCATTCATAAAGCAGGAATCCATAATGCATAAAGGGAAAACTATAAAATCATCATTAAAAGGTCTAAAAGGAGCAATTTTATCATCTTTGAATCCTATTTTATCAGTATAACCAAAACTTGAATCATAACTAAAACCAACATTTTTTTGATTCCACCATGTTTGATTATCTAATTTAAGATAATGTTGCCTGATTCCTATTATATTATGATTTACTATACTTTCTAAAATAAATTTTTCTTTTTCAATAAGCTTTGGATTTAAATAAGAATTATATGAACTATGTAATCCAATTTCCCATCCATTTGTATCTAAGGTATGAATTATATCTTTAAGTTTTTTTTCACTAATTTTATATCTTCCTAAAGACAATTTCCAGTCCACAGGAGCCAAAATATTAAAAGGAATAGATTCATTTAAAAAGAAAAATGTTGATCTAATATTATTTGAATCTTCAATTGACATAATATCTTCAAAATTCCAATAGACACTATTAAAAGTAGGGATTGATAAAAATTCTCTATAGATATTTTTAAGGTCCCCTTTTTTTAAATATTTGAAAGATCTTGTGATGTACTGATACGTTTTCCTAATTCTATCTACATCATGAGTTAAAGCAATTTTTACCATTAGATATTTTAATAACTTATGCAAGAAATATTAATTTAATATTTTCGGTAATCTATCTTTACATAATATAAAATAATTTAATTATTTATTTTTTATTAAATATTGCCTTAAATTCATTTTTTGATATTGCCTAATTATTTTTTTCTCTTCTTTATTTACTAGAAGTGGTTCTTTATGTAGAAAGGATTTCAAATAGGAATTTAAAAAAGTGATTGAATAAATTGGACCAGGTTTGATTAAATATTGTAAAGCCTTAAAGAAAGAATAAAATAAAGAATAGCCTCTTAAATATCTTGATCTTCCAGAAATCCTATAAAAATCTTTACTTTTTTCTTTTTTTATAGATTTATCTTGGCCTAAATGATTAGCAGTTAGATAATAAATTGATTTAGTAGTCCATCCTTTTGCTATTGCTCTATAATCATCTAAACTATCCCAACTCAAGATTGGTAAGGGTCCACCTAATTGTTCAAAACATTCTCGCCTATACATTTTAAGAGCTCCAGCTGTAGCCCACTTGTTATGATGAATTATTTTTTTCTTCCCATTTTCATAATAATATGGTAATCCAGCTAATATTCCTAGGTTTAGATCTTGTTTAAATAAATTAATAATAGTTTCAAAATAAAAAGGACTATCAATCTCCATATCTGCATCAAGATTACAAATAAAATCATAATCCTCAATAGCAATATTTGATAATCCAAAATGAAAAGCTTCTACAAATTTTTCACCATAATCAGTTGAATATGATTCAGTTTTCCTTATTAATATAATAAAATTATAGGAATCAGCATATTTTTTGACTATATCTGCTGTTTTATCATTAGAGTTATCATCTACTATATACCATCTTATAGGCTTAATGGTTTGTTTAATTACCGATAAAATACATTTTTCAATGTTATTTTCTTCATTTTTTGCAGTGGTGATTATAATATAATTATCCATATCAATACCTTAATTAACAAAACTATTCTTATCTTCTTATTTATATAGACAATACCATTGTTTATGAATTTTTGTTGTCCCTAATATTAATTTTAATACACGAATGGAGCAATTATCTATCTCATATTCTGGACATATTTTTGAATATTTAGCACCTTGTTCCATTGCAATTTTTATTGAATCAAGGACTATTTCAGGCTCAAAACCAGTCAAAATAATTGTACCAGCATCTATTGCTTCAGGTCTTTCCATAGAATTTCTTAAGGTAATAGCAGGAAATTTTAAAATTGCACTTTCTTCACTGATTGTGCCACTATCAGAAATAACGCAAGCAGCATTTAGCTGAAGAAAATTATAATCAGTGTAACAGAATGGTTTTTGAAATTGAATAAAAGGATTAAACTCAAAGGTATTAAGAGATTCCAATCTTTTTCTGGTTCTTGGATGTGTACTTACAATAATGGGATAATTATATCTCTCAGCAATTCTATTTAATACTATACTAATTTTTTCTAAATTTTCAGGATAATCTACATTTTCCTCTCTATGAACCGAAACGAGAAAATAATTATTAGGTTGAATTTTTAAAATATCTAATATCTTTGAACTTTGAATTTTCCCATAATAGTATTGAAGTACTTCATATAAAGGAGAACCTGTCAGATAAATTTTCCTGTGAGGTAAACCTTCTGAGATCAAGTGTCTCCTTGAATTTTCAGTATAGACTAGATTAAAATCAGCGATATGGTCTATCATTCTTCTATTAGTTTCTTCAGGAACATTTTCATCAAAGCTTCTATTTCCCGCTTCCATATGGTAGATAGGGATATGTCTTCTTTTTGCCATAATTGCTGCAATGCTCGCATTTGTATCTCCGAGAATTAACATTGCATCAGGTTTTTCTTTATTAAGTACCTCTTCAATTTTAATAAGTGTTTCACCTAATATATGACCAAGAGTTGAGGTATCCACATTTAAATAATAATCTGGCTTCCTAAGCTCTAAGTCCTTAAAAAATATCTCATTGAGTTCATAATCATAATTTTGTCCGGTATGTACCAAAATATGCTTAGTATATTTGTCTAAAAGAGGAATTACTCTTGAAAGTCTAATAATTTCAGGCCTTGTACCCAGAACTGTTATTACTTTAATCATCTTAATAATCTTATAATATTTTTTAAAAAAATCATACTTTCTCAAAATAAGTGTCTGAATCTGATGAATTATAAAATTCATTTGTCCAAAATAAAGTAATTAAATTAGAATTACCAATATTAGTTATATTATGAACAAACCAGATGGGAATATCCACAAAAGCAGGATTATTACCATCTAACAGATATTCTTTTATTTCATTGGTACCATATTTTCTCAATTTAATGGAGGCATTACCTTCTATAACCGCAAATCTTTCAACCTTTCTTAAATGAAAATGATTTCCCCTGGTTATTTGAGGTTTAGTAGTAGAATAAGAACTTTGCCCTTTTGATAATGATTTCGCACATTCTACATATATTCCTCGATCATCAGAATTGATTTTATATAAATGAGGATAATTATCTAACGGAATATAAGATCTAAAAGTATTAAAAAGACATAAATCAAAGTAATCACTTAAATCAGGAAATATGCTGTCTTTGTAATATATTTCTTTAAAAGTTAGAAGCTTTTCTAATAGTTCTGCAACCTTATAACTTGCTTGAGGTTCTATTTGTAGTATTCTTGGAGGATAATTTTTCTTTGATTCAAGAGATTTTTCTATATTTATTATTTGTGCTATAGGTCCATATTTCTCAATTAATTCAATTATAAATTTAACTAAATCTCCTACATAAATTAGATTCAATTTATTATCAATTTCAATCTTAGGTTCAAGATTATTTACAAGTTGATAGGAAAAGGTAGATATAACAGAATTATAAAAAGGTTTCCCAAAAGGACCAAAAACATTAGGTATTATCAATCCGGTAAACATTGCATTATTTGTATCAGCCCATAGATTAAAAAGTTCTCTGCCCTTTCGTTTGGATTTCCCATAGGGATTATCAAGAAATTCTTGAAGTGAGGAACTCATTATTATATAAGGTAATGATGAAGTTTTTTCCAGAGCTAATATTAATTTATTTACCAACTCTATATTAGTATTATAAATAACTTCTGGTTTTGAATGCCTATTTAGTGCTGCCAGATGGATAATGACATCACATTCCTGTACAAAAGATTCAAGTAAATTATTTTGATTGAAGTAATTGTCTTCAAATGGAATAAGAGTATATATATCAGGAAATAGACTAATAGTATTATATAAGTGAGTACCTATAAAACCAGATTGTCCCGTAATCCCAATTCTAATCATATTTAATTATCTTTTTAACAATAAAAATATATTAATCATAAAAAGGATGCTTATCACCTAATCCTAATTCAGCTCTTACATAATCCACAGTAAGTAATTTCTCTTTTATTTCGGGGATAGTTAATCTTTGAGTATTTTCGGAAGTATATTCTTTTAAGATATTTACTTTAGGTTCTCCTTTTTCAAAATAAATTCCATAATTTAAATCACGAACATCAGCAGGGATTCTATAATAACCTGGTAACTCTATTACTCTTGCCATTTCTTCTCTATTGACTAAAGTTTCATGCTTTTTTTCACCATGTCTTGTTCCAATAATTTTAATCTCTATTTTTGCTTCAAATAGTTCAATCAATGCTTGAGCAAGATCTTTAATAGTACAAGAAGGAGATTTTTGGACAAAAATATCACCTTGTGTCCCATTTTCATAAGCATATATAACTAAATAAACTGCTTCATCTAAAGACATTAAATAGCGAGTCATTTCGGGATCTGTAATAGTAATTGGTTTTCCTAATTTTATTTGTTCTATAAATAAAGGAATTACCGAACCTCTTGAAGCCATAACATTCCCATACCGTGTCCCACAAAGTACCGTTCCATTATCTGGTTGTTGTCTTGCGTATGCAATCATTACTTTTTCCATCAATGCTTTGGACATTCCCATAGCATTAATCGGATATACTGCTTTATCAGTAGAAAGGACTATTAACTTTTTCGCATTATTAGCAATAGCAGCCTTAATAACATTTTCTGCTCCTAAAATATTAGTTTTAACGGCTTGGATTGGGAAAAATTCGCAAGATGGCACCTGTTTTAAAGCTGCAGCATGAAAAACGTAATCAACTCCTAACATAGCATTCTCTATACTATCATAATCCCTAACATCACCAATATAGAATTTTATCTTTGGATTATTATAGTATTTTCTCATATCATCTTGTTTTTTTTCGTCTCTACTAAAGATTCTTATTTCTTTTATATCAGTGTTTAAAAATTTATTTAAAACTGCATTACCAAACGAACCTGTACCACCTGTAATTATTATATTTTGATTTTTAAACATTATTTCCCCTTAAATTAGTTTATTTTAAGAATTAATGGCTTCATTAATTAAATAAATTAATTTTTGTTGATTTATTGATTGATTATAATTTTGATATGCAATTGTATAAGCTTTTTCGCCCAATTTTTCTCTTAAGTCATAAGACGATATTAAAGATTTTATTCCATTTTTTAATTCTTGGACTCCAGGTTTATCAACGACATAGCCCCATCCCTCTTTTGAAGCATATTTATAAACAGGGTAAATCTGCGGAGAATATACTAAAATAGGAGTTTTGCTTGCCATATATTCCGGGGTTTTACTTGGCAAAGAAAGAGAGATGTTTTTTTGGAATTTTTTTTCAAAAGAAAATGGCAAAAAAAGAATATCATATTTTTTATATAATTCTATAATTTCCGAATGTGAAACATATTCTTGAATTATACAATTATCATAGACTTTTAACATATTATAAAAAAAATCTTTCCTAAATTTAACATAGAGATAAACATTAATTCCTAATTCTTTACAAGCTTTACAAAGGGTAATTAATTCTATAATGTTGTATTCTTCAACAGTACCAGCATACATAATTTTTACTGGATTTGATAAATACCAATCATTTTTACTTTTACCATTCCATTCAGAAAAGTTAATGGAATTTGTAAATGCATAAAACTTTCTTCCATATCTTAAATAATATTCATCACTCATATCCTCACAGATACTTAATAAAAGTTTAGATGATCCTATTAATTCTTTCATAAGTTTTTTCCCATAATATTTTTCATATTTAAAATAAATATCCACAGGTCTATTAATCCAATCATCTAAAATATGTATAGCTAAAGGAATATTTAATTTTTTATTAATCGCAAGTAAATCTGGAATTTGAAGAGGACTATAAACGATTGTATATAATATATCAGGTTTAAATTTTTTAACAAAGTTAACAAAATCCATATCTATTTTTAAATTATCCTTTATAATGAATTTTATCAATATAAAAATATGATAATATAATTTATAAAATATACTTTGTTTTGGTAAATGGGATAATATATGCTCTAAATAAAGTGGTTTCGTAACTTCCGCAGAATAATTATATTCACAAAATTCTAAATTTTTATAAAGAACACCATCTAAACATATAGCTATTTTTTCTTTGGGCCAACCTTTAAATAGACTTCTAACAATTGTATCTCCGAGAGGACCAAATCTTGATGAATATATTAATACTCTTGGATATGTCATTATAACCTCTTTTAAATATTATTGAAATTATTGTGATAATAATTATTTAAATAATAATTATCAAATATTAATGCAAATATGATGCCGTAATGAAAAAGACTAAAATGAACCCAGGTTGCTTCTCCCCATAAAAAAATTAGAAATGCGTAAAATGAGCCCCAATATCCTGTAATTTTAGCATGTCGCCACAAAGTTATAGCCAGCCAAATCCAAAATCCAAATAAAAAAAAGCTTCCGACTATTCCATAAGAAACTAAATGCGAAAGATATCCCACATGAATCTGTGAACTTCCGACAGCTCGAGAAGCTGCATAAATTTCATCCGTTAAATGGACCCCAGTTCCAAACCAAGGTTTTTGTGGGAAAAAAATATGAAAATTTTCTAAGGCATAGTAACGAGTAGTTTGGTAAATAGAGCCTTCTGCCAATAATCTTTTTTGCCAAAATGCTTCTAAATCATATCCAAAATAAATAATAGATATAATTATTATAGAAATTGATATTAATGCTATAAATATATTTCGGGTTTTACTAAATAATGTGGGATTATAATGAAATATAATCATTATCAAAATAATAATGTATGCAATCATTATCCATCTTGTATTTGATAATACTGAAACTAAACCTCCTAAGAAAAGTAATAATAAAATAATATATATGTTTTTCTTTATCTTAATGTATTCAACTATTAATATTGATAATATGGGCAATAAAGAAAGTCCAAGATCTAAAGGAGCTATTATAGAAAAAATAGACCCACGACGAATTTGGTAAATATCCCAAACATCACTCCGTATATCTGTGAGAAGAAATGAAGGTTTATAAATTTGATAAATAGAAACTAATGCTGATATAATAACAGTTATTAAAAATATATTAATTAAATAATTTTTTTGTTTATGTGATAATACAATATTATAACAGATTAAGATCAATAATATAGTTTGGAGATTTTCATTATTAATAAAATATAATACTCCTCTCCTATATAAGTCTCCATTTACAATTGCCCATACCATTAGATATATTGTATAGAAAAATAATGGAATTAAAAAAGATGGAATAGTTAACTTCTTTTTAAACACAAGAGATTCTAATATTAGACCAATACCTAGTATAGTAATACATATTCTTGCATACCAATAGAAATCATGTATTGAAGATACGTGATAAAGATAATATGCAATTAGTGGAGACAGTGATAAAATTATATAAAAATATGAAATTATTTTTTTCATTTATATTTATTTATATATTTTCTTAACGCGCTATCTAATTCTTTTGCAAACGAATAATCAAAAATATATTTTACTGAATTATAAGCACAATTAGACATATATTCCTTTTTATATTTTGACATATAGAAATACTCTCTTATCTTTTCAGACAGTTCATTGATATTTGTCTTTTTAACTATAAATCCATTTTCATAATCCGATATTAAATCTAATGCAATTCCAGTATCATAAGAAATCACTGGAATTCCACAAATTAGTGCATAAGGTATGGTCCCAGGGCCTACATCTTCATAAGAAGCTGAGATAAAGACATCGGATATTTTAAAAATTTCTGCTAGTTTATCATAATTAACCAATCCAAAGTTTAATATTTTTTTTACATTAGGCTTTTTAGGTAAATTACCATCTCCCGTTGTTATTACAATTAATTTATTATAAATATCTATATTTTGAACTACAATATTGATAGCATCTATAATATCATTAATTCCTTTTCTTTCATCATTTAATGATACAGAGGATACCATTATAACATAATCATTGTTATTAATTCCAAATTTATTCCTTAAATTATCATAAATTTGTTTATCTGGTTTATGTATTTCTTTATTTAAATACATAAATATAGGAAGCTTTACAATTGGTAGATTTTTAAATAGACTGCTTTTGCGTAGTAAGTCTTCATATTCATTAGTCCAACATAATCCTATCAAATTTGTTCTCTTGATAATAGAGTGTTTAATTTTCATAATAACCCATGTTATATCATACTTAAATTTTGATTCCAATAGTGGACAAGCTCCACAAAAATACTCATATTTTTTGCATGATCCAGAATAGTGACAAATACCTGTAAAAGGGTACATATCAGGTGTACTGATAAAAATTGGACATTTATAAATTTTATTTATAAGTAGTAAGTCTACATAATTTATAAATGCAGTAGCAAAAAAAATAATTATTGCATCAGGAACAAATCCAGCTAATTTTGAAAATTTAAAAGGATTTTTTGATGGTAAAAATGGTATGGTATCCTGAAAAAGAAACTTTAATTCTCTATTTTTAACTGTTACATTAATTATTCTATTCCGTATTTTCCTAAAAATACCTCTGACATATGATAAAAAAGGGCCATAATAAGTTATAATATCATTATATGAATCATTTTCCGGATAATATTTAGTAATAAGTTTCACATTATGACCATAATATTTTAAACCATCTCTAATGGCAAGAGCACCCGTACCAGCTTTTGTAGTTGGATCTGAGGAACTAATGATTAATATATTCATTCAATATTATATTATTAACTATTTATATAATTCTTTAATAAAGATATTATTTATAGTTATATACTGTATTAGTTTATAAAATTTTTAACCATGATTATTTTAGAATCATATTCTTTGTTAATTATAAAACCATATTTTCTATATAAATTTATAGCTACTATATTATTAGTATAAACTTCCAGTGAAACTTTTTTAAATCTTTTATTCTCAATTTGTTTTAAAGTATAGTTTAATAAAAGATCCCCTAATCCTTTTCCTCTAAACTTATCTATAACACCTACTATAGGAATATATGCATTAGGAAAGTTGTTTTCATAAACTGCTATTAATGCAACTAAATTACTCATATCCCATAATTCATATCTTTGTGATAAAGTATATAATTTATTGCAATATTGGTTAATATATTTTATATAATTTAACAATGTTGGATTAAAAGTACAGTTATTAAAAAATATTATTAAATCATCTATACTACTTTTATTATTGTATATAATTATATTATCTTTCATATTATATCCTTTTTAACTATTATCACGTATAATTTTACATGGAATACCGTATGCAATTTTATTATCTGGAATATCCTTAGTAACAACACTTCCTGCTCCTATAATACAATTAGCGCCTATTTTTTTGTCCTTTGTAACAATAACACCAGCGTCAAGTAAGGTATTTTCACCGATCTCAACACTACCTGACAAAATAACACCTGATGCAATATGTACATGATTATATACAATATTATCATGATTGATTTGACTTCCAGTATTTATTAAAATATTATTCCCAATCATTGGATTTGGCGTAATCAAACATCCAGCCTCTATCAATATACCATTACCTAATTTGGTATAAGGAGATATTACTGCAGATGGATGTATAATATTTACTGGTTCCCAACCATTTTCTACAAAGAAATTAAATACCAATTTCCTATATTTGATAGAACCAAATCCAATATGAAATAAATCAGTTTTAAATATATCTTTTAAATTATTAATTTGTGCTTTATCAAAATTTATAAATGAATCAAATAAGGGATAGCCAAGATAAGTGGATTGTCCAATTTTATCTGTTGTAACGAAACCTGCTATATCATATTTATTTTCTGACAAGAGATTATAAGCAACAACCCTCGCATGTTTTCCACTGCCAATTATTAAAACTTTTTTTCTCATTATTTAATACCTCTTATAATATGATACTATTTTTATAACCTTACATACTCTATAAATATCGTTTTCCGTAATATCCGGATAAAGTGGTAAGCAAAGAACTGAATCAGCGATTTTCTGAGCATTAGTAATTTTGTGTTTAGAGATAATATTATAATTTTTATAAAGTGAAAAATTAGTAATTAATGGATAAAAATATTTTCGCGGATATATATTATTCTCTTGAAATTTATTAAAAAGTTCATCTCTGGTTAAGGGAAAACCTTGCTGAATTAGTATAGGGAAATAAGCATAATTATATTCTACATCATCCGGTATTGATAATAATTTTATACCAGGGATATTTTTTAGATATTCTATGTAGAGATTAAATCTCTGCTTCCTTTTTGTTATTATTTCATCAATATAAGGTATTAGGGCTAATCCCATAGCAGCTTGTGCCTCATTCATTTTCCCATTCGTACCCATAGCAATTACATCCCCATCTGACTGAAAACCAAAATTTCTTAATTGATCTATTTTATTTTTTACATTTTCATCTGCTGTCGCAATCGCTCCACCTTCAAAAGTATGAAAAATCTTAGTCGCATGGAAACTCAAAGTAGAGATATCTCCCCAATTTAAAATTGATTCCCCATTCACCTTGACTCCAAAACAATGTGCAGAATCATAAATAACTCTTAATTCTCTCTCTTGTGCTATCTGTTTTATCTTTTTATTATTACAAGGTATACCATATACATTAACAGGTATAATTGCTGAAATATCTTGATCCTTAATCTCATCGATTAAATCAGGATCCAAATTAAATCCATTATCTTCAATATCTATAAATATCGGCTCAAGACCTCTCAATAAAATAGAATTAGCAGTGGCTATAAAGCTATAGGGAGTAGTAATAATCTTGCCTCTAAGTTCTAAAGCTTGAATTGCTAATTCCAAAGCAATAGTTCCATTATTTATTAACGATATATTATTAATATTTAATTTATTAATTAATTGCTTTTCAAATTCTTGGTGTAAATAGCCATTATTTGTCAGAATCTGACTTTCGAAAGCAATTTTTAAATAATGTTGATATTCTTCCCATTTAGGTAAGAATGGTTTTGTAACAAAAATCTTCTTCATCAATAAAAATCATTTATATCTGAATAAAACTAAAAAAATTATTTTTGCCAGATACCTGGAGTTCCATTAAGAATTTTATAACTTTGTATTGGAGTTAAAATAGCAGCCGGTAAAGTTTGCGTAAAAATTAAAGCTAATAATATTCCTTTTGAACCAAAATTCAGATATTTAGTGAAAATTAATACCAATAGTATAAAAGCAGGCACAATTATGAGCCCCATAATCATACTTAAACGAAGTTTAGAAGTGGAATTCACAAATGAATTAAATATTATAGTATACATTTGCAGAGAATAAAAAATAACAAAAAGTAAGGACATTACATAATCTACTTCAACTTTACCGTTTAACCATAATTTAAAGACTGGTTTTTGGATGATTATCATAAACAGCAATCCTAATACTACTAATAAAAATACTTTTCTTAATCTATTGAATGTTGATTTAATCCATTGATATTCCTTTTTATTGTATGCATCGCCATAAGCACTCCAAAGAGGTTCAGCAAACATATAAAAAATCATAGATCCTATTGCAAAATATTTTTGAGCAATATTATAACCTACCACTTCTTCAGGGCTAATTAAAGCACTAATAAAGAAACTGGAAGTTTGAAAGAAAATGATTGACATTATCTGTATAAAAAAAAATTTAAAACCTATATTTAATAAATCATTCTTCAATTTAAAATTAATGTATTTAATTTTGGGAGCAACTTCTTTTAATAGTCCCTTATATAAAACTATTGAAGCGATTAATGGGACAAATACATTTGCAGAAGTGTATAATATAGCATATTTTTTTAATGATGGTATAGTGTAACGTGATAATAAAATTATTCCAACCAAAGCGATTAAATGTGAAATAACTGTAAAAGTATCACATAAAGCTACTTTTAACTCAGCTTTCAGGATGACATTAATGAGTTTAACAACAAAATTTACACACATTATAATAAAAACCACTAAGACGGTATCGGAAAGTTCTTTACCCATTTCAGGTGGTGCATTTAATAATTTACTCCAATTAATAAAATAATTACATATAAAAAAGGCTATAATAATAAATATTAAAATTATTGTAAATAAAGCATATGCTGTGCTTACATAATTCCTTATTTCAGAAGTATTATTCTTCGCTTTAAGTTCTATATATTTATTTCTTAATCCGCCTCCAATGCCTATATCAAAGATAAAAAACCAAGAAAGAAGAGATGAAAGTGCTGCCCATAAACCATATCGTGTTTTATCCAAATAATTCAGTGTAATTGGAACCATAATAAAACTAATAAGCATATTGATACCTTTTAGTACCATAGAAGCACTAACATTATAAAATATTTTACCATTACGGCTTTTATAAAACTGCTTATCTTTTAGTTTTCTTAATAAATTAGTTTTTAATAATGTATTCATTTAACTTTCTATAAATAATTTATAAAATTAGAATTATATATTTAAGTATTATAAATCTTTTATTAAATTAAGTAGATATTCTCCATAACCACTTTTAAGGATAGGTTCTGCAAGTTTACGGAGTTGCTCCTCATCTATAAAGCCCTTACGATAAGCAATCTCTTCAATACAACTAATTTTGAGACCCTGACGATTTTGAATAACTTCCACAAATTGAGAGGCTTGCATCAAAGAATCAAAAGTCCCAGTATCTAGCCAGGCAGTGCCTCTTCCAAAAACCATAACTTTTAACTTTTCTTGTTCCAGATATATCTTATTAACATCTGTTATTTCATATTCACCTCTATCTGAAGGTTTAATTGATTTAGCGATATCAATTACATTATTGTCATAGAAATAAAGACCAGGAACTGCATAATTAGACTTTGGTTGTTTAGGTTTTTCTTCCAAACTAATAGCTTTCATATTTTTATCAAATTCAACTACTCCATAACGCTCAGGATCCATAACAGGGTAAGCAGTAATAATAGCACCCTGAGGATTTATACATTTCTGTAATTTACTTTGCAGTTCTGCACCATAAAATATATTATCGCCTAAAATAAGACAGACACTTTCAGAACCGATAAAATCTTCGCCTATCACAAAGGATTGTGCAAGACCATTGGGAACTTCTTGAAGTTTATATTCAAAATGCATCCCTATTTGAGAACCATCACCTAATAGTTTTTGAAAACATAAATTATCTTGAGGTGTAGTAATAATTAAAACATCTCTAATTCCGGCTAATATTAAAATAGAAAGAGGGTAATATATCATCGGCTTATCATAAACTGGTAATAATTGTTTACTAATGGCTATAGTCAAAGGATATAAACGAGAGCCGGTTCCTCCTGCTAAAATTATTCCTTTCATTATTTATCTTCCATAATCATTATGTTATATTGAATATTGGATAACGCAGAATATAATTACTCAAACCGCATTACTACATTCAAATAGGCGTATATAGCAGAAATTGGAGCCCATAGAATAGTAAGATAAAAAGCTGTTTTATGTTTTGGCGTTTCAAAAAAAAGTTTGTATATTACATTATTGAATAAAAAATGCTACAGAAACTAATATTATACTAATTAATATAGTAATCCATAGTCCGGTAGAAATGAGTTTCTTTCTTTCAATAATATCTTTTTTGTCATAAAAGTATCTACCAACTCCAGAATATAACTCTAAATTTATTAAAAATGTTAAGAATATTGCCAGCTGAATCAAAACATCTTGAGCACCATAATCTTCTGGAGTAAGTACTCTCGTATATAGTGGTAGCAAGATAATGCTGATAAATTTCCCAAAAACAGGAATTAAACCATATATAGAAAAAGATTTGATAAAATTCTTCATATTATTATATGATGTACTAATTAATTTTTGATATATCTTCTAATATATTCAATAAATGATTTTTAACATAATATTCTACAGTATATTCTTTAACAGTGTCAGCAATAGCTTCTGAAGAATATTTATTTAAATTCATAGTTAATGTTTCCAATCCTTTTGCAAATCCTTCTGGTGAATCTTCTATAAGTACTCCATTAATATCAGTAACAACTTTTTTATTTTCGTTTGTTTTAGTGGCTATAGCAGCTAACCCGGATTGTAAATATTCAAATAATTTTGTTACCAATACATTAGTATAATAATCAGTAATAGGTACATAAGCAACGCCTATATTGCAGTTATCAAAAAAGGGAATTACTTCCTCATCATTTAAAAATCCATGATAATGAACAATATCTTCTAAGTCATTATTTATTATAGTAGATATTAGTTTTTCTTCATCCTCTTTATGTCCTTTTCCTACAATATCATAACTTACAATATTATTATTTCTATTTAATTTAAGAAATAGTGCAAGACCTTTTACAGTATCTTCAACATTCCTATTATGAAGAGTTCCTATATAAAATAATTTTATTTTTTTAAACTCCTTTTTCGTTTTTGATATTGGTTCAAGAGGTGAAGGAATAACATAGGATATTTTTCTTTTATTTAAATGAAATGCTTTTTTATCATTTTCAGTTGGTATAAA
>Ga0208461_1002345_pt1 | contig 15674 bp, 7 predicted proteins | sample AD_JPNTR4_MetaG_FD_184448 | JGI IMG/M metagenome (GOLD analysis project Ga0208461, IMG submission 184448) | Active sludge microbial communities of municipal wastewater-treating anaerobic digesters from Japan - AD_JPNTR4_MetaG (SPAdes) (version 2) | ecosystem: Engineered > Bioreactor > Anaerobic >... | reverse complement strand
CCACAGGCATCTATAATGCACTGGGGCTCCACATGAAGCAGGGTTATCAGTGGTCATTCAGGATTGCGCCGTTTTATGATACCCAGCCGCCTGCAATTGGTACAAACAGTGTATATCCTGCTGGTGATAATGTTAGTTGCCATTGCATCATATCGTTTCAAATAATTGATAATGGGCACATTGATATAGGAAGTATCAATGGCACCAACATCGTTGTAAGCTATAAAAATGGAAGCAATACTCTGGAGGTTCCCTGCACCTATCAGTATCATGCGTCGGTTAAAGAAATCCGGTGCATCCCTCAAAGCCCGCTGCTGGAAGGGAAACTGTATACGGTACAGGTACATGAAGGGCTGCAGGATGAGTCCGGCAATGCATTAACCAATCCCTGCCAGTGGTCATTTACCACAGAGGTTATACCTCCGCAGGTACTATCGGTTACACCATGTGATGGTGCATCCAATGTATCGGTTGGCGAGCATATCAGCATACAGTTTAGCGAGCCAGTGCAGCAGAGCACCTTGAGCGAAGGGATTACTGTAAGCGATAGTTATGGGAATGATGTTGATGGCACAATAGAATATAACCCGGATACATATGTAGCCACGTTTATTCCGCACCATTTAGAGTATGTTACTCAGTATACAGTAAGTGCAGGTGAGGCTATAAACGATATATCCGGCATACCGCTGCAGCCGGGCTATTCCAGCACCTTTACCACCATGCAGGAGGATATCAGCCCTGAAATTATTGCAATAACACCTGATAGCCCTGTTAATACCGATAGCACCTTCCAGATTTTGTTCAGTGAATCCATGGACGAAGCATCGCTGGTTGAACATATTGGTGTAAGAGATAGTTATGGGAATGAAATCCCGGTACATATTAATTATGATGATGCAATATATCTTTGCACGGTAACTCCGGATAGGTTGATTGGTTTTTATAACTATACAGTATATATCACCACCGGTGTCACGGATATCCATGGCAATCCGCTAATCCATAATTATGAAAAACTGTATACCACCAATCCGGCGCCGGTAAACACGGTGGTCATGCTGTATGCTCCGGTTGATTATGAAGGCGGGGACTATATAGATGGTGATATTGATGAATTGATTGATGCACAGGTAGATCATTCATTGGTAAGGATAGTGGCTCTGGTGGATTATCCCTATGATGGGAATACTGTCATCGTTGAAAGTATCAACAAACATAAAAGAGAAATCCCATTATCAATTGCAGGTTTTACCGGCAATGAGCTTAATACTGCGGATGCTGATACAGTAAACAGGTTTATTAACTTTGTTGATGTACAATACATGCCACAGCGTACAATACTCATTATTGCCGATAGGAAGGCGCGTCCCATGTGGTGTGTTGCAGGTGATGCAACCTCAAATAGCGCTATGAGCATAAGCAATTTTGCTGACGCAGTGAAGAATAGGGGCATATCCATTATAGTATTTGACGCGCCGGTTAAGAGCACGGTTGAGATTGCCTATGAGCTGAGAAAAGAAAAAACAAACATAGACTATTATATCGCTTCACAGGGTGATGTGCTCAGCTATGGTTTTGATTATACAAAGCTCTTAGAAGGTGTACAGTCTGTACTCTCTTCCAGTCCGCCACCTGTTACCATGGTACAGGCTCTGGCGGAAAGTATATGCAGTACCAATGCATATCCGTATGTTTATTCACAGCAAAATTATGAACCTGATAGGCGCAGCCTGGCGCTTATTGATTGTAATGCTATACCTGCAACTGCAACGATGAATGACATTGTAAGCTATTGTGAAGGTTTGTGGAGTAGCAATCCCTATGTATTTGATAGTGCCCGTTTTGACAGCGGTTTTTATTATCCCATCCCATGGTATGTTGATTGGATAGATTTTTTAAACAAAGCAAATGCTGGCGGATTACTTATAGGTAATTTTAACCGGATGGTTTGTAAAACAGTTATGGCGTCCGGACATCAGGGGTATGGTATTGGCATCATGTTTCCAACAAAGACGCCTGAAGATTGGTATAACAATATTAATCCGTATGGCATTGATTTTATTGGCGATTATGGATGGGATGAGTTTTTGCAGGGAAAACATTTTGGACTCTATGCAGATAGCAATGAGCCATTGAATGATGATGGTTTTAGCGCAATGACCATCAGCAGTACAGACGTGACAAGGCAGGCTATCTATTATAATTATATTCATGATCCAGATGATACAGATATATATACGGTGACAGTAAATCAACATGCAGGTGCAGGTAATGCAGTTACATCGTCAGATGAAATACCAATAAACAATGAAAAAATAAAATGGCAGACGGTATCCTGCTCGTATGATGGGGACGTTATTGCTGCAACAGCACAAAACAGGTATATAGACCCATTGCAGGATGCCGGCACGCCATGGCTACAAAGAACAGGCACGGTTGCACAAAATTGGAGCAGAACACAAACATCAGCCCTTGAATCAGCAGTAGCCGAAGTTGTTGATGGCACCCTTACTATTGCTGTAACGGGTATCCCGGAAAACTGTGAGCTTGCAATGATTATCAAGGATCACAATGGCACCATAATCAGGGAAGCCATCAGGAGCGGATTGGGTGGCACTTTGCGATGTGATTTACGCATATACACCGGCGTGTATGTTCAATACCGTGTTTACCTTGTTCCGGTGAATATCATGGGATGGTCAATGAATACCCATGAACACTATACCATACAATTGAGTTATCAAAAGAATGAATAGCGATCATGGAGAAACAATGGAAAATAAAAACAAAAGAAAGATTCTCATAAACAAATATTATCAGTTGAAAACATCGTTTGGTGTGGCAGGGCTTTTTGCACTAAGCATGGGTATTCTTTTTATCATAAGCAGCAGCATGCTTGTATGGAATAACATATCTATTGCAAAGGCTATGACACATCAGATGGATCTGCAAAAGGTGCAGGAGGATATCTTACAGTCTATTGAAATGTTAGCAAAATATGGCAACAAAAAAAATCTTATCTTTGAGGCATATAAGGCAATTGGTGATCTAAAGAGAAATACTGATGCCCTGAAGGAAAGCAATGAGCTTTTGCGCAGGAGCATTGCTGTTAATCAATACCTTATGTGGGTAAATGGGATATTGGGAGTGGCGCTCATCATAGCGGTATTTGTTATTGTATTACGGCGTACACACCGTGTGGCGGGTCCCATGTTTTTAATGAAACGATATATGAATGACATTATACAGGGGAGAGTACCCGAAGTAAGGGCATTGAGGAAAGATGATGAGTTTAAGGATGTTTTTGAAACCTTTGTTAGCATGATTGAAACATTGCATTTAAATCGCTTAAAAAGGTTCCAGAAAAGCAAAACAAAGAGCAGCAAGGGTTAATGGTACACCATGGTTTGGTACAGTTGCCAGTTACAGTGGAAGGTAAATCCCAGGGTGTACATGAAGTATGAACTGTGCGAGGAGGATTCAAAGTAGGTTGTATATGCAGCGCTGCTTGATAATGACAGTTGTGGGTCAAGCATAAGCGCAAGGATGATGCCCGCTGCAATCTGGGGGTTGTAATAGATGGATTGTGAATACGAATATGGCGGATAGTAGTGATGGGTGTCGCCGCTGATTATGTGCATGGTATATCCGGCGCCTATGAAAGGGGTACATGACAATGATAGCGGAAGCTTAATACGGTAACCGGCCTGCATCATGAAGCTTATGCTGTGCCAGTAGTTAACGGTGACAACAGGGTCATGGAGCATAAACCATGTTAATGCAGGGATAACAACAAGTGATGGGAGCTTTGTATTTTCAATACAGGTTGATGCCTGGAAGCCGGAACCGGAGTGTGCATAGTCTTTAAGCTCTTTGAAAGCATCAATATACACGGGAGACAGGGTAATGGCGGTAAGCGTTATGGCAAATGCTGCTTGGTACAAAACGGGGATGCGCCTGGACGAGTAAAAGTCAATGATGTCATGGGCGATAGTTACATACAATTGTTCTAATTGTTGTGATGTAAGGTTTTCCTTTTGTATCACATATTCCTGCGGGTCTGTACCGGATGAAACCGTTACCGTGATGGAGTAGCTGGTTTGTTCAATTTTTTCTTTGAGGTAAGGGGTGAGTTCCTTATACAGGATTGATTGCTGTTCAGTAATCTCGACGGTAAGTGTACGGATGAGCTCACCTGCTGGCGGGATATTAATGGCACCGGCAGGGATTACATATGAGGAGCTATCGCTAATAAATACGCCGGAAGACAGCAGTTGTTGTATAAGGTTATGATGCAGCACGGTTACCGTTTCCATGGCTGGATACAGTGATTGCACACGGGCGGTTTGCTCTGAAGTATAAAGGGGTAGTAGCTGGCATAGGCTTTATATGGCAAGAGCATACAAAACAATAGCAGCACAATAAATGTGTATCGAGGTTTATACATGATAATTTATAAAAATCGTTTTTCTGGTTATTATGATAAACAATTGATTTTAATCAAGAATATTTTCATAATTATTTTATTTTTTTTAATAATTATTATTTGCTCATTATATATTGCAAAAATGTTATATTACTTTTAATCTATTGGTGCTTGAATGTTCTGGTTTTATGGAAAAAATGTACATGCAATACAGTTGTTGATGTATAGCAGGATACGCAGCGCAGGTGTACGGGTAGCCACGGTGCTTATGCTGGTAGTTTTACTGCACTGCTACGGCTGTACTGATGTTAATTACCCAACTGACGTTCTGGATAAAAGCCCCTATGATATGAGCGGTGGCAGTTTTGTCATTGATGGCGATGCGCCGTTTGCCTATTCGCAACAGGTTATGCTGAGCAGTCACGTTGATAATGCGTACTGGATGCAATTTTCAAATGATGCAATACGCTGGGTGGACTGGGTTGCTTTTGATAACCATTCTATGTGGTTGTTGCCATTGCAGTACGGCGAAACTACTGTGTATGCACACTATAAAAATATACGGGGGGACATTGTGGCGTACCAGGATTCCATTTTTTTTGTAGAGCGGCTGGTAAACAATACCAGCATACAGCTTGGCGGTGATGTTGCTGTATCAAATGATGGAGCTATTGTTGCTGCCGGGACGCTGTATGGAAGGGCAAATGCAGTGTATGTTTTTCATAAGCAGAGCATAGACTGGCAGGGTACAAAGATTAAACCTGATGACATTGTGGATGGCGATAGGTTTGGTTACTGTGTAGCGCTGAGCGGTGATGGCAGATGGCTTTTTGCGGGAGCGCCGGGCAAAAATGCTGTGTATGTGTATGAGTATACCGATGCATGGCAGGTGAGGCAGGTTATTGAACGCCCTTTTTCCCTTTTTGGCTATGATATTGCAACAGATGATAGCGGTGAATATGTTGCTGTTACGGTATATGATGGGCAACGGGTAGAGGTGTATAGAAGAAATGGGAGTAATGGGTATGGATTAGCATCCGTAATTGATGTAGCTGGTTATAAGCCCTATTCTGTTACGTTGACCGGTGATGCAGGGTTCCTTTTTGTTGGATGGGGTGCCATAAACGATGCCGGGATGGTCAAAGCATATCAAAGAGCTGGCAGTAGCTTTAGCGGGGTTGGGGATATACTCCCCGGTGATGGACAACACTATGCTTTTTTTGGACAGTCGGTTGCTGTTACTGATGATGCATGCTGGTGTGTTATAGGCTCGCCAGGCTATGACATACTTCCCAATGATGATAAAGGCTGCTTTTATATATTTAAAAGGAACGCTGACAATACCTTTTTATTACTGACCCAGATAAAAAATACAGGCGGCAGCAGGGGTGATGCACTGGGTGGTGCTGTTGCAATGTCAAGAGATGGAAGGACTATCGTTGCATCCATGCACCTGTATGATACTGGTCTTAATGCGGTTGATAGAGGGTTGGTGCAGGTATATAGCTTTGATGGCAGCGGTGTTGAACACAGTGATACCTATTCCCCTGATGACAGGGATACAACATGTTATTTTGGCAATGCTATTGCAGCAAGCAATAACGGTGTGATAGTCATTGGTGCGCCGTATGCATATAGAGATACGGCAGGTGATAATGGCGGGGTTGTATATATACGGCGGTGGCTGTGACCATTGGTAAACAGGTATTGCTCAAGGATACAGGGAGAAAGTAATGAGAAGATTGGTGATGATGCTATTGATTATGGGTATGGCGGGCAGTGTATCAGCACAGGAATTGCAGCAGAAGGATGAAATGAAAAAACAAGCACCATTGGTGAAGACATTTTTTGCGATGGCAGGCACAATGTACGGATTTGCGTACCCAGCAGGAACTATCGATGCTATCAATGGACATGTTGAGCGTGAAAAGGACACATATTTTGGCGGCAACATTGGATTTGGCTATCAACTATCACCACTATTCTTAATCCATGGTGGATTTACTCTGTGGGATGCTGAGGTGAGTGTGAAGCGCAATTTACTGGGGCAGAAACTGGAAACGCGTTATTGTCTGGATACCTGTGCTTTGCATGCCGGAATTATGATGGTGTATAAATGGTTTTATGCTGACTGTATGCTTTTTACCGAATTGCCTCTGGAGGATGATACCGAGAAGGTATATCTATCAGGAGAATATATGCAGACGAACAGGTTAAAGTCGCGCTATGAATACGGAGGCTTTTTAGGGCTGGGTGTCAGGATACCGGTTATGGAGCAGTTTTTTGTATTAGCCGGTATCTATGGCGGGGGAGGATTTGTTCCCTCTCTTGAAAGCTCACGGGGTGATGAATTGTATTTAATCAACGCCACAATCAGGATAAGTGTGATGGTGTATGTGCTGTAGGAAGCGCCACTGATTCATCATTGGTATTGCTGGGAGTGGGATGACAATGAATAAGAGGAATGGTCATGAAGGTGTATAAAGGGATACTTTTGATTTTGTTGTGGAGTGTATATACAGGTTGTAGCACCGCAGATACAGAAAGTTTATCAATTGAAGGGCAGGTGATGCTATGCGGTGAAGGGATGGAGGGTGTATGTGTGGCGCTGCAACATCCGCAATACGGGAGTGTGGAAACCTACACTGATGATCTGGGGATGTATCATTTTAAAGAAGCATGGGCAGGTGATTATAGTGTTACCCCCTTTGTGGATGGCTGTGAGATAGTTCCGGTAAAACGAGAGGTGAGTGTATTTGATAATACCGTGGTAAATGATTTTATTATAAGGCCATTGTGGGAAAGGACGTATGGCAGTGATTATCAGGATGTTGTGAATGCCATGACGAATACACGCAACTGCGGGTATGTGTATGCTGGCAGTACCGACTTACATGGCAGTCATGAGGCTTTTGCAATACGGCTCAATGCAATGGGTACCATGATGTGGTACAACACCTACGGGCGGGATGTGTACCACAGTGCCAATGCTGTGCTGGCACTGGATGATGGAGGATGTATGATTGCTGGAAGCAAAGGCAGCAGTCAAACCAATGTGGATATATGGGTGGCTAAAATAGATGGCAATGGTGCTTTACAATGGCAAAGGACCTATGGAGGAAATCAATATGATGAAGCCCGTAGCATAGTAAACGTAAATGATGGGTATTGTATTGCAGGATGTACAGAGTCGTTTGGTAATGGCAAGGAGGATGTATATGTCATTAAAATCAATGATGATGGCACTGTTATAGATTCTACTTACTTTGGCGGGGTAAATGATGATAGAGCATTAAAGATTATAAAGTGTAAAAACGATAGCGGATTCCTTATTGCCGGAATAACCGAATATGAAAATCAGCTTGTTGCAGATAGCTGGGTTGTAAAGCTTAATCCTGACCTTGAGCTGTCGCCCAATGGATGGACCAAAGAGTACGCTATTGCGTTATATGACTGTGCTACCGATATACTGGAGCTTGATGATGGCTCAATTATTGTATGTGGGTGGGGATGGGATGTCGAAAATGCCAGCAGGATATGGGTTTCAAAATTACGAGGGGATGGCTCGGTTGAAGAATGGACAAAGGAATATTATATTGGCGCAAGCTGTGCGGTTAACAGCATGATACAGCGTGCAGATGGCAGCATTGTTTTAACCGGATACACAATGACTGCGTTAAATGATGAAAAGGATATACTGCTGTTAGCACTGGATAATGAAGGGAATGTGCTGTGGACGCAGGTATATGGTAGCGGTAATGAAATTAATGATGAAGGCAAAGCCATGGTATTGGCTGGCGATGGGGGGATTTCGGTTGCTTGTGATATGAAAGTATCTGGCGTTGCCGGCGATGTACATTGCCTTAAGGTAAACGATAAGGGATTGCTCAGGTAGGTGTATCACATTAGATGGGATTCGGGAGCAGGTCCGGAATGACGGTGTGGCGTAATTCTATTTTTGGAGAAGTAAAACAGTTTGAAGAAGCAAGATTACAACAATAGCACAATATATTTTGTAACTGTTACAACAAAGGGCAGAGTTTGCCTGTTTGGTACTATTGACGAGGGGCAGATGCATTTAAATGAAATGGGAATAATTGTGAATAATTGCTGGTTGGATATCCCTGAAAATTTTCCCGATGCCGTTATGGATGTTTTTGTGGTTATGCCAAATCATGTCCATGGAATCATTATGGTAAACGATAGTCAGAAGAAAACAAAAGGCGCTAAGAAAAGTATACACAAGCCTGAAGAGAGATTACTTGAAGCAATTATTGGGCAATTTAGCTATAAATCGACAATAGAAATTTTAACGATGTCACGCCGTGAAAAGGCAGATGAATGGAGATGGAGTATCTGGGATGATAATTATTACACAAGGATTATTGAGAGTGAACATTATTTAAATATCTTACGCTGGTATATAATTCAGAATCCCTATCGATGGGATGTTGATAGAGAAAATCCATATAGAAACATACAAAAACGGAGGGATATGCCATGAAGAAGGCATGCTTTTTATTATTGTTGTGTACAATACTATTACTATCCTGCAGTGGCAGTAAACATAAAAATGAAGCGATAATCAATGGGATAGATATTCCTGTGCGGATATATCCTGCCGGTGTAACAGTAGCAGGTGAGGATGGCAGAGAGCAACCGTCCGGCGATAGCATCCTTGCGTATGACACCAGCATTACCAGTACATGGCATGTACTGGAAAAAAGCGTCATAACATTTCAATGCAATCATACCTATATTGATACCATACAATTATATGATGCTGGTGGCGTTACACTAAAACTATATGGCGACAGCGCTGATGGCAGACTGCTGGCAACCATTGATGATACTACTGTACGCAATGATGGCTGGATTACGGTGAGCATTGGCAGGGAGGTGGATGCGCTGGTGCTGGTGGTGGAGCCTGCTGGCAGCGATGCTCATATTGCTCACATTGAGCTGTGGGGAAGTGCTGATAGCGTTGCGGGGATACTGTTGCACTATCGCAATGTACCGGCGCTTGACGAAACCAGTGTTGATGAAACGGTTGCCGATATCTACCCGACACTGCTGAAAGCTGGTGAAAACAGCTATGAGGCAACAGTCAATATTACAAACCCTGCAATGTACCGGGCAGTATACGTGGTGTACACCGGCAGAGGGATATACCGTCCCGTAAGTGTGATGATGAAGGTTAACGAATGTGACTGGCTGGGAGGGCTAACCATCCCCGAATCAGCAGGGCAGGAAACCATTCAACGGCAGCAAAGCTGTGAGATAAACCCATTGTGGCTTACCAGTGGCAGCAATACCCTGCATTTCAAAGGGGTAACCAATGAGGTTTCCCTTCAGGAGGTTACGGTAGTTGGCATTAAGGATACCGGCTATAACGAGCCACGGCAGGGTACAGAGGTACTCACCGATGGCAATGGCATGACAGGTGTACCGGCAACGGGCGGGGCGATAGTAACCTATAATCGTTTGATGCGTATGTATGGAGTGCTTGTGTATGCAGGGGACAATGCTGGCAGCATACAGGTAGTGTGCAAAGGAGGCGCAGGCATATCAGAGGGAGGGATGTGTACTGCAACACAGGCAGGCTGGTACTATATACCATTGAACAAGCCCGTAACCGGCAATGAGATTGCGGTAACCCTTGCCAATACTGCCTGCGTGATAGGCGAGGTGGCTGCCTGCGCCTCAGCGGCTGAAGGTGCTCATCCTGCAATTGTGGTAAGCTATCCCCGGAACGGAGAATATTTTGGCAGGACTGCCTATATACAGGGATTTATAACGCCGTATGCTACCGATGATGGGGTGGCAGTGCTTACCATTGGAGGAAGGCAGGTAAACACAGGGATAAGCGGTGGGTTTACTGTTGCCATAAGCAAGGATATGGTAGGCTTAAGCCACCAGGATGATTGGGAAAGCTGGCAGTTGCCAATGGAAGCCGGCTATACCATGACGGCTCAGGCACAGGCTGCCACACGGTTGTATGATGCCAGTGTTACCGTGAAAAAGGCAAATGCAACGCTTGTGCTGAATGCTGGCTACAGCCCCTACACACAGGATAATGGCGGTGGCAATACCACTGAAACACCAGGAAGCGATAGTGGGAATGATGTGCCCGGCAGTACAGGGCTTACCGTAACGGTTAGTCCTGACAGTGCTAAAAGCATATACTATCAGGGAGTGCAGATAGAAATACCAGAAAAAGCGGTGGACGAAGATGTTACCATTACCGTTGTACCGCTGGATGAGCAGCAGATACAAAACCTTACACCGGGTATGCACAATGTGACCGCCCCTGCAGCGGGATACAGATTTTTATTTAATGGAAAGGCACATGGAAGTTTTAAAAAGCCCGTAACCATAAGCATTCCGTATGATAAGCACAAGCTGTTGAGCGGTAGTGGAGAACATGAGATACGGATGTTTTATTATGATGACGGGATGGGTGTGTGGAAGCAGATGGAGGCAAGCCGTGTGGTAACGGCAAAGAGTGCAGACTATATCCTGTATAGCAGGAATATAACAAGCACACAGGCAGGTGGCTATGTGGTGGTAGAGTCCACCCACTTTACCGATTTTATCAATGCTACCTTAACAGTGCCGGAGCACCCTGAGGCACTGCAGTTTAATCCCAACAGTATAAAGGATATTAAAGCAGGAGAGCCTTTAGCAGGAATGCAGCTTATTCAGCCGCCTCAGAGCAGCAATACCGGTGATGCGCGAGTGCGGTTTCCCATTACCCTTCCTAAAGGGAGGGCAGGGATGCAGCCGCAGCTTGAGCTTACCTACAGTCAGCAGGGAGGCAACGGACCCTTTGGATTAGGGTGGGGCTTACAGGTATCATCAATTAGCATTGATACAAAGTGGGGAGCGGCACGCTACGATGGCACCGATATCTATACGCTGGATGGAAGCCAATTGGTACCGGTGGACAATGCAGGGAACTATCGCACACGCATAGAAGGAGGCTTTGCAAAGATTGTAAAGCAGGGGAATTACTGGGTGGTAACGCAGAAAAATGGGGTGCGCTACCTGTATGGTCAAACCGACAATGCACGATTGCAGCGAGGAAGCAAAATTGGGCAATGGCTGTTAGAGTGGATGATTGATACCAATGGCAACTGCATACACTATACGTACTACCATGATACGGGAGCACTGGGGGCAGGTACGCCGTTTGTGCAGGTGTACCTTGATACCATTTACTATACAGGGTATAACCAGAGCAATGGGCCATTTACCGTACAGTTTATACGGGATGAAGGCATAAGAAAAGACAAACAGATAGATGGGAGGATGGGGTTTTTAGTATATACCCGCTACCGCTACAAAGCAATACGGGTAAGCTATAATGGACAGCGTATCTGGAATTATATATTGAGCTATACCGATGGAGCGTTTGACAAAAGCCTGCTTGCAAAGGCAGAGGTACGGGCAGGCAATGACAGCCTGTTATATGCGCACGATTTTGAGTACTATGATGAGGTAGGCTGGGGAAATGAATACCTTAATTTGTTTGGCGATGCGGTTGAGATGGAGAATGCAAGGAATGTAAAAGACGATATATTTATAGGCGATTATGACCTTGGATATATTGGTGGATCAAAGGCAACAACAAATCAATATCAATTTTCGGGAAATTTTTCTCCAGGCAGTTCAAAAAAATCACTTGCAGTGGGTGCTGAATTTAGCATTTCAAGCACAGAAACCACAACCAAAATACTGTTTATTGATATTGATGGCGATGGGCTGGCGGATCAGGTATATTCAAAAGGTGGGATAAAGTACAGGCGTAATTTGATGGGTGAAGGCATTAATGGATTTGCTGATGAAAAACCTATTCTTGGGTTACCCAATTTAGGACATGATGATAGCACATCAAAGACAAAAGGAGTGGGTGCTAATGCTGAGATGGCGGGCAAAAGGTATCAAAAAGGGGACTCAGAAGCAAAAACAAAAAGCTATTTTTCAGATGTCAATGGAGACGGCTATGTTGATTTTATTGATGGCTGTTTGGTGTACTACAATTATGGCTATGATGAAGCTACACAATCATTGGTGTTTTTACCAACAGTTCCTGAAGGGATGGTACCGGTATCAGAGGAAATACATGCACCGGTATCACCGGTTGATGAGGACGAGGAGGCTGAGAGCAAGTATGCATTTTTAGAATATTATTTCAGGGATGATCCGGTACTGGCATGGCGTGCGCCGTTTAATGGTAAAATATCGATAAGCGGAGAAGTGACGGTATTAAAACCGGTACCGGCAAGCTATACAACTGCTGATGGAGTATGGGTGAGTATACAAAAAACAGGTACGCCCCATTCTGCATTGCCAAAAATACAGGGTGTAGAGCGGGGGAGCAGTAAGACGATGGCACTTGATGAGATAGAGGTAAAAAGTGGTGAATACCTGTTTTTCAGAGTCGATTCCGGTAAGGATGGTGCCTATGATGAGGTGCAGTGGAATCCTACCATCAGGTATAAGGGGTATGTGCCTGAAGCGGTTGATGAAAATAATTTATATATCTATCAATACAATGTAGCAAATGATTTTTATGTGTATGGCGGAGGAGAATTTGAAGCACCGGTAACAGGGAAGGTAACAATTAAAGGGGGAAGGATAGGTAAGTATGCAAAGACATCAGATGATATAATGGTGACGATTGTAAAGAAAAAGATAACGCAGACAACACATATTACCAATGATGGAGCAACAGAAGATGAACCTGACATCCAAATACTAAATCAGTATCAATTACCTGTTGATGCTCAGTTTATTGGTACCAATGCTATTCCTGACATGATTAATGAAGAGGTGGAGAATAGAGAAACACGGGTATATGGGGATGATACCACCGTACAATCGGTAACAGTAACAAAAACAATTTTTGAATGTACTTTACAAAGTGATACACCTATTGATTACCGTCAGGTTATATGGGAAAACGATGATGGGTACAGGGGACCATTATTACAGTATACTGATGTTGATACAGGCACGGGGGATAATCAATTATCAGAGGAAAGTATTGCATACATTAAGGAACGGATATTCAGCCTGCCGGTGGCAACCAAGCTGTTTAGCATACCCACAACATATGTTGATAATGCCATGCAGGGTGCTATCAATCCGTATGTATTTGAAGGATGGGAAGTACCGCGTGCAGGTAACTACCGGATAACCATGACCGCAACCAATACTGGCGGTGCGCCCTACAAAGACGAACTTGTACTGTGTGTTAAGAATCGCAGGCATGGTGAAGGATTTATAGCGGATTGTGTAGAAAAGGTGGTCAATGATATGCAAACAGGGCTTGTATCCGGTGATACATTACAACTTCAAAAGGAACTATCGCTTACTGAAGTTGATGATATGTATGTCATTGTAACGGCAGGCAAAACCAATGGTTTGCAATTGCGTCTGAAGGTGGAATACGATGTGTTGAGCGGCAATCCATGGGTGGATGGTGATGAGCTATGGGTGGAGATTCCCGGCATAGAATATATAGTGTATAAAGCCATTGATCCTGCAGAAATAGCATTTGGAGGGGGCTTCAGAAACTGGTACTATGGGAGATGGAATGCTGATGAGTATATGTATAAGGCAAATGCGCCCGAAACATACAGCTATGAATTTAGACCCATGGATAGCTCTTATATAAAAATAGATGCAGCAGAAGCAATAAATGATCCTGAAGGGTTTGCAAAAAAATTGATAGTATGTTCATCAATGACGCCATTTTACAAAGAAAAAGTGGATGATACCACACAAAGTGAACTGAATGAGGTAAACCCATCAACGACAAATCCGCTATTGCCGGTATGGCGTGGACTGGATGATGATAGCTGGATAGGTCCCGGTGTGTTTGCAACCACACGGGTGGCAAAGAAAAATATAGAGGCGATTATAAACAACAGCGATGAGGGTGTAATTGATGAAGGATTTTTAACGCAGATACACACCATGCTTGCAAGCAGTACCGGCATTGTAGATATGCGAGGCGTATCAAAGATGACAAAGAGTTACAATTCTACACATAGTTTAGGCGGACCTGGCTCATCAGTAACTATCACAACATGTAAAAGCTATACCAAACGACAGTTTTTTGATATCAATGGTGATAGGTACCCTGATATTATTACTGATTATGGACTTATTTATACGGGCGTTAACGGTGCTATAAAAGGATGGACAATGGGCATACAGGGTCCGGTACAAAAGATATTAAGCACAAACTATAATTTTGGTATATGCCCTGGATCAAATTCAAGCCAGGTGGAATCAGAACAAAAAGGGTCCGGTAAAGTTGAAAAACCCAAGCAATCCTTCCCAAGCCTTTCCTTTTCGTTAGCGACAGGAGACAACCGTAGCACCGTTGATTATCAGGATATCAATGGTGATGGTTTGCCCGACAGAATTAAGCACAGTGGAATGTTATATTATGCTGTACAGTATAATATGGGATACAGTTTAAGTAATGATCATATTATTGAAAATCTTTATGAAATTCAACATACAAAAAACAAGAGCAGTTCATTGAGTGTTGGATATAGTACAGATAAATCAAAAATAAGTGGTGGACTATCTATACTGGAAAATAGAAGCGAAAAAATGGATATCCCTCTTCTTAATGATGATGATAGGAGTACACTGCTTGACATCAACGGTGATGGATTGCCTGACAGGATTGTTGAGTACAATAATGGATTGAAGATATATGTTAATACAGGTGATGGATTTGTTGAATACAATAAAAAGAGCATTGGCATTATGGATACTACAAAAGGGAGATCGTGGACACTATGTTTTACTATTGGGGAAGGAATAAAAATATTACCTCCTCCGCTTTTTATTGGGACGTTGATAATAGATGGGGGAAAAAGTGTAACAAAAGACGGCAATTCCACCACCTATGCACTTCGCGACATCAATGGAGACGGATTACCCGACATTGTGTATCAGAGCAACAACAAGCTATATGCACGGTGCAATCGCACGGGGAAAACCAACATGCTGAAGGGAATCAAAAACAGCATAGGGGGGAGCATACAGCTTGATTACCAGCGAGCGGGCAACACCCATGCCATGCCGCAAAGTCAGTGGGTGCTTGCAGCGGTAACGGCTGATGACGGCACTGGCGCACTTGATGGGGATGGTGCAAGCGTGCACCGTTACACCACGCAGTACGAGTACACAAATGGCGTGCAGGACAGGAAAAACCGTG
>Ga0208461_1002339_pt1 | contig 15713 bp, 11 predicted proteins | sample AD_JPNTR4_MetaG_FD_184448 | JGI IMG/M metagenome (GOLD analysis project Ga0208461, IMG submission 184448) | Active sludge microbial communities of municipal wastewater-treating anaerobic digesters from Japan - AD_JPNTR4_MetaG (SPAdes) (version 2) | ecosystem: Engineered > Bioreactor > Anaerobic... | reverse complement strand
ACAAAAACACAAACAAAAATAAATATATTTCAAAACGAAGTGATCTTATTTTTTATAAAACTCATTTTTTAGATCTAAATTTTATATAAATATATCCCTAGCTTTTGCTCATTCTTGTGGTCAAATAACACCTCTTTCTTCAAGTTCATCCATAATTCTAGCCGCTCTAGCAAAACCTATATTAAGCTTTCTTTGCAATAAAGTAGCAGAAGCTTTTCTAGTTTCTAGAATAACTTGGATAGCTTGTTCTACAAGCTCTTCATCAGATCATCACACTCATCCAGAAAACGATCATCAAGCGGTCTCCAATTTACTTTCCAAAGCTTTGATAATATCTGGATTGTATATATCATCCTCTGATAATCATCTCATATATTTGTCTTTTAAAGTATTTACTACCAATTCTATCTCTGATGTTTCTACAAATGGAGCTTGTATTCTAATAGGTCGTTTTGTACTTGGATCCATATAAAGCATATCTCATCTTCATACCAAATCCTCAGCTCATTTTCTACCTAAAATAGTCCTAGAATCAATTTCTGAAACAACTCCAAATGCTATTCTAGTAGGCATATTTGCTTTGATAAGTCAGGTGATCACATTTACAGATGGTCTTTGTGTTGCTAAAATTAAATGAATTCCAATCGCACGAGCTTTTTGAGCTATACGAGTAATATAAGTCTCTACTTCTTTTTTATTTTTATGCATCATCATATCTGCCAACTCATCTATCACAAATACTATACGATACATTTTATCTCACATTACTTTTTGGTTGTATTCTCCGATATTTTTTACTCTCTTTTCTTTGAGCATGCCATACCTTCTCTCCATTTCTTCTACAGCTCGTTTTAATAATTTTAACGCTTGTTCTGGATCACTAACTATTGGAGCCAACATATAAGGCAATCCAGAATATAATTCAAGTTCAACTTGCTTTGGATCAACCATCAAAAATTTCAGTTCTGATGGAGAATTTTGGTACATCAAAGATATAATGAAGTCGTTTACTCATACAGATTTACCAGATCAAGTAGCTCAAGCAATAAGTAAATGAGGCATATCTTCCAATTTTTTTGTAATAATAGACCCATCTATTTGTCTTCATAAAGTCAAATTAGTATTGGATTTGGTCATTTGAGTTTGAAACTCTTTTGAATTTAATATATCCCCTACTCTAACTATAGTAGGTTTTTGGTTTGGTATCTGTATTCCAACTGAATCTGTTCACGGGATAGGTGCTATAATCCTAAGAGATTTTGATTTTAATGATAACTTGATATCATTTACCAAGGACTCAATCTTTGAGATTGCTATCCCAGCATCTGGTTTTATTCTAATTTGAACAACAGAAGGTCATATATCAAATCATTCAATACTCACAGCAACATTGAATTCCATCAATTTATCTTGCAAAGATTTTGCTTTTTCCATAAGGAATTTTTCATCAATAGTCGTAGCCTCTCATATATTTGACTTTAGCATAGATGCATCAAATGTAGGCTTGTCTCAAGAAAACTTTATCATAGGTCTTGGTTTTCTTTCTTCAAGTTTTGTTTCCACTTTTTGTTTGATAATACTTTTTATAAAAGAATTGGAAACGGGCTTTGGTATTTCATTGATTTTTTTTGCAATATCATCTGTAGTTTGTCTTTCTATTTTTAGCTCCCTAACGGATCAAGTAGTTTTGGGTTTTGAATATTTTTCTAATTTCAAATTTATTTTGGGTAAAGAAAAATTGAATGTATATAAAATCCATACAACAGTAGCTATAAGTAAAACAATAATAAAAGATTTTACAGCAGTAGCTTGATGTCCAAACATCAGATTTAGAAGTTCAATAAGAGGCCAAGATAAATATCCACCAAAAGATTGATATTTAGAAATCTCTCAATCTATAATTGGAAAATTTAATACTCCAGAAACCAACATCATCACAATCAAAAATTGTTTGATGAGCAAGTTCATCAAATAACCTTTGTACAAGATCAAAATTCATACTAAAATACACAATCCAAAAAACACATTTAATCATATTTCTCAAAAAGCCACACTAGCATAATTTGTCAAAAGTTCAAATATTGGTGATCATTCAGCTAAATACAAAGAAAAAAAATACAAACCTCCAAGAATAATCATACCAGCTCATAGCTTATATTTACTCAAAATTACTGTTTTTTTGCGTCTTTTATATTTTCTTCTAGCCAAAATATTTTTTTCAAACAATAAAAATATACATATTTTCAATAATTAATTATTAGCTTAGAGATTTCATTCCCTTTTTCAACTAAAAAAATAGTTGTTCTTGGAATGCTGGTAAGTTTCTGTTTTGAGATTTTTATAGACGCAATATGGTCCTTTAATGCAAATATAATTCACATATTAAACAAAATATAAATCAATTTCTATATTTTTTGAAAAAGCTGACCTTATAAATCAAAGATCAGCCTTAATTGAGAATAATTTCTTTACTTTAATTTCGCATGAGTGTCTCCTATTAAAATACCAAACAACAGCAACAGCCCTAGCGCCTGCCAAAAGGATATTGTAGTTAACCCGAATATATCAGGCATAAGCCAGTTCCATAACCACATAACTGGATAAGCTAAAACTAGGCTCTTTAACACCCAAGTTACAAGCGCAAGCAAAAAGGCGCCAATTATTAAAACAAATTTTTTCATAATTTTTTATTTTTTTGTTTAACTTTATTTTTACAACGCAATTGTAAATATCTGCAAACAAAAGTCAACTAAAATTAACTATTTTCAAATAAAATTGTTTATGTATTTTTTAGTACAGACTATATTTTCAAGGAGAGTTTTGGTATATATGATTATTTATTTCTAACAAAGTAATATGTTGCATAACAGTATCTGCATCCAGACCAGTAGCTTGCATAATAGCTCACAAAGACATTTCGCCATTATTGGACAAAAGTCAAATAATATCATTTTGAGGAGCCGGTAAATCCAATATTTTTGTACTAACGGTATGTTTTATCCCAAATTTTTTGAAATTTTGATCAAAGAAATCCTTGAAATCAATTAGGATGTTTGCTTTTTGTTGAGAAATTAGCTGATGCACCCCAAAACTAGTAGGAGAAAAAATATCGTTTGGAACAACATATACCGGTCTACTTGACTGATTGGCAAAATCAGCAGTAATTAGACTTCAAGAACTTTCTCAAGCCTCTGGCAAAAACACCATATCAGACAATCCTGCTATAATACGATTTCTTTGCGGGAAACTATATTTTGTAGGTACGAAATTTATCTTGTATTCAGACAAAACCAGTCCTCCATTGTCCACAATAGATTGGACAATATGACGCTCTGCTCATTTCAAAAAATGATTTAGTCATCATCACAAAACAGCAATGGTGGGTATTTTATGCTTGATAGAAAGTGCATGAGCCAACTGATCTACTCAACCCGCCATACCAGAAATAGTCACCAAATCATAGTTTTCAGCATGTTCAAAAAGCTTCTTTAAAACTTTATGAGAATAAACACTCGGCTTTCTAGGCCCAACTATCGCCAAAATATTTTTGTCCAATAAAGACAAGTCTCATATGTAATGGACAATATATGGTTTGGATGGTATTGAGTGAAACTTATAATGATAATCATCTTGTCACATCATAAAAGCTCCAATATTGTGCTCTTGAAAAATACTTTGTATATTTTTTAGTTCAGATGCTGGAATATCATACTTATCAAAATCTCAAGATTTCAAATCTCAAAAAGTAATATCAGGATGAGCAGAATACTTAATAATTTCAGGATGAATAGACATGAGAAAATATTAAAGTGATAAAGAGTTAAAGCTATAAAATGATAAAATAATAAAGAGATGAATTAATGTAGGGGTGCTTATCAACCGCCCGTTATTAGAGTAAAAAACATTCGTGATAAAATGTTGAAGTGATGAGGGGGAAATTCCTCCCTAGGGGGAGGTTGAATGTCCCGAATTTATGAGGGACTAGGTGGGGGTTTTACCCCCAACTACAACCTCCAACTCCCCCAATTCCCATTAATAAGGAACAAAACTATTAGTTGTTAATTATCCCTCATTCATTTCAAAATTTCTTATAACAAAATTTTTCACAAATTCAATACTTTATTGTAATTTTGATTGGTGTCAAAAAATGTTTGACAACAAAACACCGTAGTGAATTGGAAAATATTCATGAACAAAAATTTAAAAAATCCAATTGAAAACAAATAATATAATCTTATATTGTAAAAGATAAATGAATTTTATATTGTCAAAAAAATATTATGTCTTTAGCCAACAAATATCGTCCGGATACATTTGATAAAATTATATGACAAGATCATATTACACACATACTCAAAGCTCAAATGAAAAATGAGCAAAGAAACAACCACAACTATTTGCTTTTTGGACCTAGAGGTACTGGGAAAACTACAGCAGCTAGAATTTTATCCAAAGCCATAAACTGTTTGGATCTACAAGATGGAAATCCTTGTAATCAATGTACAAATTGTAGCACAATAAACAAATGACAAACTTTTGATTATGTAGAAATAGATGCTGCCAGTTATACATGAGTAGACAATATTAGAGAAGAGATTTTAGATAAAGTTCCATATCCTCCTACTCAACTAAAAAAGAAAATATATGTAATAGATGAAGTACATATGCTCTCCAAATCTGCATTCAATGCTCTTCTAAAAACCATAGAAGAGCCAAATAGTGCTGTTTGATTTATTTTTGCTACTACAGAAATACACAAGGTACCAGAAACCATAGTTTCTCGTTGCCAAGTCTTTAACTTCAAAAAGGTTTTGAAAGAAGTAATGACTCCTCATCTAAAAAATATTTGTAATTCAGAATGACTATCTTTTGAAGAGGAGGCCCTAGATTTAATTTCAGACATATCTGAATGATGCGTAAGAGATGCTGTAAAGTATGTAGACCAAATAAGTGTGTTTGGAAGTATCAATATGGAAAATGTTAACAACTTTTTAGGGATAGCTGGTGAAGCTATGATCAAAGATTTTTTAGAATTAATAAAATCAAAAAATAGAGAAGCTATTTTCAAAAAAGTAGATGAAATTCACGACCAAGGGATAGACCTATTGCAGTTTGCAAAGCAAAACATTATGTATATCGACAAAAATATAATGTCAGATATCGACTTTTTTATCTCTGTATCAGAAATTTTTTCAGAAATAATAGCAACTGCCAGACACTATCCATATCCTACTATGTTATACAAAATCGCGATAAATAAATTTTTATGACAAAATAGTCAGATCATCAACTATCAAGAGCCAATAAAACAAGAAAATAAAATCCAAGAAAACAAAGCAGAAGATAATATCATCGTAGAAACACCAATTTCAGAAGAAAAAAATCAAAACGAAGCACCAAATGCAGAAAGTAAAGAAAAGGAAATTTTAAATCAATTAATCGAAAAAGTAGAAAGCAAAACCTTAAAAGATAGTTTGAGAGACCACACATTTATAAAAAACATTTCAGACTGAAAAGCTTACTTTGTAGTAATAAATAAAATAGCAGAAATTGCTTTAAATAGAGATGATACAAAAAGCAATTTAGAAGAAATGATTTCAGAAATAGTATGAGAAAACATCACCATAGACATACAATTTCAATCCAAAGAAGATTATTTTTCAAGTATACTATAAAATGATGAATGCCTGTCTCCACCACAAGCGAAGTGAACTTTGTGCACAATAAAGTGATAAATTGATAAAGTGTTGAAACCCCGCTTAGCGGGGTAAATGATAAAGTGATGTAGGGACGGGTTACCAACCGCCCGTTATTACAGTAAAAAACATTCATGATAAAATAATAAAGTGTTAAAGCAATAAAATGATGAAATAATAAAGAGATGAATTAATGTAGGGGCGGTTATCAACCGCCCGCTATTACAGTAAAAAACATTCGTGATAAGGTGATGAAGTGATAAAACAAAAAAGGAGACTCCCTTTAACAATGAAGGAGAACTCCATAGCTCGCTACGGAGAACTCCATAGCTCGCTACGGAGAACTCCGTAGCTTGATCTTGAAAAAAATCAAACAATATTTATTAATAAATTCACTATTTAACTATTCAAAAAATTATGAGCAAGTACAATCCAAAAGAATCAGAGAAAAAACGACAAGATTTTCGAGAGGAAAATAAAATTTATACTTTCGATCTAAATTCAAACAAAGAGGTTTTTAGTATAGACACTCCTCCACCTACAGTCAGCGGAAAACTACATATCTGACATATTTCATCGTACACTCAAGCAGAAATTATTGCTAGATACAAAAGAATGAAATGATACAATGTGTATTACCCTATGGGTTTTGACAATAATGGAATTCCTACCGAATTATTAGTAGAAAAAGACCTAAAAATAAACATCAAAGAAATGGAAAGAAAAGATTTCATTCAAAAGTGTTTGGAAGTAAATCAAAAATATGTTAAAATATATGAAAGTTTACGAAAAACAATGGGATTATCTATCGATTGGACAAAAATTTATAGCACCATAGACCCAAAAACACAACAAATAGTACAAAAAGAATTTGTAAAATTATACAAACAATGACATATAGTTGCCAAAGAATTCCCTGCTTTACGATGTACAAAACTACAAGCTACAATAGCTCAAGCAGAGACAGAAGATCAAGAATTTGAAGAATACTTCAATGATATAGAGTTTACTCTAGAAGATGGGACAAAATTGACTATTGCTACTACTAGACCAGAACTACTACCCGCATGTAAGGCCGTTTTTGCGCATCCAGATGATACTAGATATCAAAAATATTTTAACAAAAAAATTACTACTCCATTATGAGATACTGTACCTTTACTACCAGATGATAAAGCAAAAATCGACAAAGGAACATGACTTGTAATGTGTTGTAGTTACGGAGATGAAACAGACGTATATTGGTTTCAAAAACACTGATTAGAGGCAAAAATCTGCATAGATAGATATGGTAAAATGCAAAATACTGGACTCACAGAAATAGATGGACTAAAAGTAAATGAGGCTAGAGACAAAATAATGGATATTTTGGAACAAAAATGAGTAGTAAAAAACAGGACAAAAATAGTCCAATCCAAATCGATTTCAGAAAGATGAAAAGTACCAGTAGAAATAATTCCAGTTCATCAGCGATTTGTAAACATTCTAGACAAAAAAGATATATTATTGAAACAAAACGATAAAATGAAATGGTTCCCAGAATTTATGAAAAAAAGATCCAACGATTGGATAGAAAACCTACATCGAGATTGGAATATTTCTAGAAACAGAAAATTTGGTATTCCTATTCCTATATGGTATGATATAAATAATTGAGATGTAATATTACCATCAGTAGAACAGCTTGAAAAGTGACCAGTAGATCCATCTGTAGATTTACCAGATGGATATACAAAAGAACAAGTTAGATGAGAAACTCTAGTATTAGATACTTGGTTTACATCAGGGCTTTCTCCTTTGATAAACAAAAACATTTTAGACAAAAATTGATTTGATACAAAAGATTTTTTTCCAATGAGCATGAGACCACAATCTCACGACATTATCAGAACTTGGCTTTTGTATACCACACTCCACTCCTATCTAAGAGACTGAAAAATACCATTTCAAAATATTATGATTTCTGGATTTGTTATGGCAGAAAAATGACAAAAATTTAGTAAATCCAAATGAAATGCTTTTGATCCAGAAGATTTAATCAATCAACGATGAGCTGATGCAATTAGATACTGGACAGCGTGAAGTCAACTATGAAAAGACATATTATTTGAAGAAAACGAAATCAAAAACGGACAAAAACTCATCACAAAACTTTGGAATGCTTCAAATTTTGTACAAATGCTTACTCAATGATTTGACCCAAAACAAGAATTTGACACCAATAAGTTACTAGCTACAGATCAACGAATTATAGCTAGAACAAACGAAACTATAGAAAAAATGACAAAATATTTAGATAAGTTTGAATATGGTCTAGCAAAGATAGCTTTTGAAGAATTTTTCTGGGCAGATTTTTGCGATAACTACTTGGAATTAGTAAAACTTAGGCTATACAAACCAGAGTTATTTGAAAACGGTGAAGAAAAAAAGTTAGCATGACAATGGACCTTATATCACGTTCTATTTGATACTTTGAAACTAATAGCTCCATATTTACCACATATTACAGAAGAAATATACCAAAACTATTTCAAACAGTATGAAAACATTATATCAATCCACAAAACTGAATTCCCTACACAAATTTTGGAAATAAATAATCAGGCAGAACTAATAAAAGAGTTTGAGAAAATCAAAGAAATAATAGAGTCTGTAAGAAAATTCAAAACAGAAAATCAAATTTCAATGTGAGCAGAGTTGCAAAGTTTGGACATACACTGATCAAAAGAATTTTTAGAAATAGTAAGAAAGTACTTAGACGATATTATTTGAGTAACAAAGGCTCAAAAAGTAGATTTAATAGAAAGTAATGAAGAAAATTTTATATGCAGTAAGTTATAAGTTGAAAGTTACAAGATGAAAGTTACATTCCTACCACCTGTCCCGTAGGACTACGGGACGGGTGGTAGGATATGAACTTTATGAACTTTCTAACTTGATGAACTTTCAACTCACTAAACTCACTTCAACACAACTTCTCAGATTTTAATCTCATCTAAAACCTTTTGGATTAAATCTTGTATCTCAAGAATAGCCATACTATAGATATTATTAAAATTATTGTCACTAATCAATAAATAATTTAATTTACTGGATGTATCTTGTAGTCAAGAAATTAGATTTTCTAAATCTAAAGTATCAGAAAGCAAATTTTGGTTGTTTAAGCCATCTTTCAATTCTCCAAGATGAGTTTTTATAGAAATAATATTTTTTACAACCAAATCAATAAATTCTGAATTAACATTCATCCTATCCACAATAGTCATATTATAGCTAGAAACTTTTTCAGAATTAATTTCCAAAGCAGAAATCAAAGCATCACAAGTAGCATTAATTTTATCAATCAAAACATTAATTCTATTAACTGATTGAGAAGAAAGGGAGTTTAATGTATTCATTTTATTAAAATATAATATAAAGATTTTTTTAATATACACTCAAACTATTTTACTAATATAATTATAGTCCAAATTTCCATTTTTACCAAAAAAATGAATAAACATTTCAAATATTTTATCTATAAACATCGATTATAGTAAAAAAATATTTACATATTGGGATTTTTATCATTTTTTGAAAACACTTGGTTATCAGCCCAAGCATTTTTCAAAAAAAATCTCTATTGATTTTAGTAACAAAAGGAATAATCTTCAAAACAATGAAATAATAGCTTTACCTTATATTATTCAAAATGACCGTTGTTATAATTGTTCTCATTCTTGTACTTGCTATAGTTTGAACTTTTTCATTCTTTATGTTTAGATCTCTACTCAAACCATCAAAAATAGCACCATATGTTTCATCGTTCAATAGGCACTTAGAGCTGATGAAAAAATTAGAAATCAAAAAATGAGCAAAAATTTTGGATTTAGGATGTGGGGATGGTAAAGCACTTAGATTTTTTTCAAAACAATTTGAAGTAAAAAGCTGTCACGGCTATGATTTAAACTTTTATGCTGTGATATATTGAAAAATATTAAATTTAATTTTTTGACATAAAAATATCCACATAAAACAATGAAATTTCTTGAAAGCTAATCTAAAATGATATGATTATATATATGTTTATTTACGAACTAGACAACTTGCTGAAATAGAAGATCGACTGCGAGAAAACAAAGATAAAGACACCATTATTATATCCAATTCATTTGAATTTACTAAACATAAAGAATTTGATAGTATCAACAATTCAAAAGGCAAAAAAAGTATATTTTTGTATAAATAAATTTTATATAACAAAAAAAAGAGAAAACACTAAGACCAATAATTTATAATTTTCTCTTTTTTTTATTTATTTTTAAGCTTTTCTCCTAACAAGTTTGTATACAAGATACAATAATACAGTTCAAATAAGCACTGCAATGATGTTTTCTTTTGGTCATACCACTACAGGTTTAACTGTGGTCTGTGGAGCAGTTCATTCTGGTTCACTAACTTTTTCTTCTCAAATAAAGTTGAAAGTATAGTTTATTTCTTTTCATCAATTGTCTGGAATAAATTTTACAATATGTTCTCAATTTTTTGAAAGATTGAAGGAATATGACTCTGCAGACATTCTAACAGTAGCAAGTTTGTTGAAATTTCATGCATTTTCATCTCGCAAAAATAAATCAACATTATCGCTACCGTTGACAGCGATCCACCTCAATGTCACAGTATTTCCGTTTAGAGTATGTGATATATTTGCTAGACTCATATCTGCTCATGCAGCATGCATGTTGCTGTCAGCACATTCATCTCACTCTCAATGAAGTTTGTCTCTTAATCTAAAGCATAATTCATTGGATACTTCTCATAAAGTATTGGCTGAATCTTTTGGTATAGATACTAAATAATAAATATTATCTGGATTTATATTGTCTGAAGTAGTTAGATTCATAGTAAAATTACTTTGTCATGAAATATTTTGATCTGTAAAGTTTTTTTCTTTGGTGGTAGAAATCAATGTAGGTTCTGCTATCAATTGGTTTAGTGTGTTTGGTCAATATAGTAAAGTATAATTAGTAATTATATCCCCAAACTCGTCCTTTAAAACTGGTGATTTTATGGTGATTGAAGTAGATGAAATATTGTCTACGGAAATTGTATCAACATTTGGTTTGTAACCAAATAGTATATTGTCTCAAATGTTGTTTAGATAATTTAAAATACTATCAGAAAAAGAAAAACCAAATAAAGAGATAGCAACAAGTCATCCCAAAACAAAACTAATCAGTTTTTTCATTTTTAAATTGATTTATGGATAAATAATCTTTTACTATAATGTATATTTTAAAAAATTTTTCAACATAAAATCAACAGAAATCTCGAAAAAATGTCAAAAAGTTTGACAAAATCTCACTTTGTGATATACAAAGGTTATCACATTTTAATAAAAAAATGAAATAGGGTGGATTTTTTATCTTTATTTAGTATATAGAGAATAGTTTATATTTTAACTAAATAATACATGAAGTCATATTTAGATATAGTGGATAAAATCCTAAAAGAATGAATTTTAAAAGAAAATAGAACATGAATAGATACATTGTCTGTACCATGAATTTTCTTTGAACACGATATGGCTGACGGATATCCCCTTCTGACTACAAAACAAGTTCCATTTAGATTAATTGCTTCTGAATTGGAGTTTTTTATAAAATGAATTACGGACAAAAACTGGTTAATTGAAAGAAATAACCACATCCGAGATGAATGGTGTTCTCCAGACAAAGTAAAATACTGACACGATGAACAAACCAAGCAAAAAATGATGGAAGAAAGAGAGCTTTGACCAATATATTGATATCAACGAAGAAATTTTTGATGAGAGTACATTAGCCGAGACCAAGAATCTCAAAACAAATGAGTAGACCAATTAAAAAAGGTGGTAGAAACATTAAAAACAAATCCAAATGATAGAAGAATGATTGTTATGGCTCGAAATCCTCAATTTTTACATAGAATGGCATTACCTCCTTGTCATTATGGATTTCAAGTTTTAGTATCAGATGGTAAATTACACCTATTACGAAATCAAAGATCTGTAGATACAATGCTTTGACTACCATTCAATATAGCTAGCTATGCATTATTACTACATCTACTAGCCAAAGAATCTTGATTAAAAGAAGGAAAACTAATTGGATTTTTAGCTGATACCCACATATACACAAACCACATTGAGTGAGCTAAAGAACAAATTAACAGAACTCCATTAAAGTTACCAACAATAAAAACTGAAAAGTTCACTTCAATATTTGACCGAGAATATACAGATACAGTAGTAGAAAACTATGAACATCAATGAAAAATTAAATTTGATATAGCCGTATAAGCGATATATAAGTTTATAAAGTTGCAAATTTCTATACCACCTGTCCCGTAGTACTACGGGGCGGAGCTACATTTTATAGAGATTAAAACCATAAACTGTCATTTCGACTAAGTGAACAAAGTGAACGCACGGAGAAATCCTTTTATTAAAAAATTTCATTATACAAATCCCTCCATTTAGGATTTAATAAGTTAATCAAAAACTCCTTTTTTTTCCTACTCCATTTTTTCAATTGCTTTTCTCTCATTATAATATGACTAACATCGTTACCTATTTCATAATATACCAATTTCTTACATCAGTATTTTTTAGTAAATCAATCTAATAATCATTCTTTATGCTCGTATATTCTTCTTTTTAAATTATTTGTCATACCAATATATAAAGTGCCAGAATCACTCGCCAGCATATAAACATAATATTCTTTCATTCTTATGGTGGGAATATAAAGGATTTCTCGACTTCGCTCGAAATGACCGGAATGGCCCTACCTCTCTACGAACATACTCTTACTCCTATATTGCATCGCTTCTGCTAAATGCTTAATTTCTAAACTTTCTACTCACTCCATATCAGCAATAGTCCTAGCAAGTTTGATAATCCTATGAACAACTCTAGGAGATAAAACTAATCTTTCTGAAGCTGTAGTCAAAAATTCCTTAATCTCATCAGACAATGGGATATATTTTTCAATATCATTACTACTCATATCGGAATTGGAAACTATATTTGTGCCAGCAAATCTTTTTTTCTGTATTTGCCGAGCCTTTATAATTTTTTCTCTAATGGACTGACTACTTTCTGATTTTACATTATCCAGTAATTTATCTATATTTTCTCTAGGAATTTCTAAAATCATATCTATCCTATCCATCAAAGGCCCAGAAATTTTATTTTGATAATTTTTGACTTCATTGATAGTACAAGTACAAGCTTTTTCTGGATCTTTATAATAACCACACTTGCAAGGGTTCATACTTGCTACAAACATAAAATTTGCAGGGTAATTGACACTACCAGATACTCTAGAAATACTAATATTTTTATCCTCAATTGGCTGTCTAAGCACTTCCAATGTCTCTCTAGGAAACTCTGTAATTTCATCAAAAAACAAAACTCATTTATGTGCTAAGCTCACTTCTCATGGTGTTAAATTGGATCATCATCAAACTATAGAAATTTTGGATGCTGTATGATGAACTTGTCTGAAAGGTCTCTGGACTATCAAAGGATGATCTTTGTTTAGTTTTCATACTACAGAATAAATCTGAGATACTTCCAAAATTTCTTGGAATCAAAGAGGTGGTAAAACACTCTTTAGAGCCTTACTCAACATAGTTTTTCCACTTCATGGGGCTCAAACCATAAAAATATTGTGCAATCCTGCAGCTGCGATAGATAAAGCTCTTTTGGCTAAAATATGTCATTTAATATGCTCAAAATCTATCTCAAAATCATATTGAATATTGTACAAGCTCTCTACATCTTTTGATTGAGATATAGCCTGCAAATCCCTTCACTCTACAAAGTATCAAAGCAATTGTGAAAAATTATCTAAAGGATAAATATTGATTCACGAAATATACTCTAATTCATATAAATTATCACTTGGAACAAAAAAATCTTTGTATCATTTTTTGATAGCAGAAATCACAGATGGGAGCAATCAATTTACTCTTTTGATAGAACCATCCAATCACAATTCTCCAAAAAACAAATATTTATCTAAATCGTTTTTATGATAAATTCTTCATTCTTGTAAAAGAACCAATATGGCTACCGCCATAGAAAGATCAAAGGAGGTACCGACCTTTCTAATATCAGAAGGCGCTAAATTGAGAACAAACTTTTTGTTTGGTAGGATAATACCTACATTGCGAAAAGTGGCTCTGAGTCTTTCTTTGGATTCTTTGATAGCCGCATCTGGAAGTCCAATAATCTCTATCCCTGGCAAAGACTTGTTTGCATCCGCTTCTACTAAAATCTCGTAACCTTCTAATCCAAGGTTTGTAAATGTTTTTGTCATTCGTACCATCTTTTTGTTCAAGCAATAAGTAAATATCAAATTTAATTTTTTTCAAATTCAAATAAGATATATTTTTTATAAAACAAAAATCAAGAGATTTTTTGACAAACACAAAATAGGCTACTGAAAGCAAAATTAAAACCAAACAAATTCAGGCACGTAAAAATATACACTTATAAATTAACAAAAAAGAAGACTAAGAATCATAAAAATAAGGATTAATTATTAAAAAAAACAGTAGATACGATAAATTACATCTACTGTTTTTTTGTAAACCATATATTCTATACTAAACAATTCACAATATAACTCCTATTTTTCTAAACTAGATAATTTCAAGTACTTTGCTAACGACTCTCCTGCTTCATAATACAAACCTTTTTCAGCGAACTTAGTGGCCACATAAAAAGATATTTCTTTTTCGTATGTGTTTTTTTGATGATCTTGGAGCGTGCCATTAAGTTTCTGAATAAAATCAATAATTTGATTTTTCAACTCCTCTTTGTTTCAATTGTCAATACTTGCTAATTTCTCATCAATAAAAGATTCTGCATGTTTTTTAGCTAAATTATATTTTAATATCTGGTATTTCTGTAAAATCTTTACTCTCACATTATGAGCTTTTTCAACCAAATCATCCTTACAATCTGCTATAACCATTGGATCTAAAAATGCTTTACTGTTCAATAATTTTTCAATACTATCAATATCCTCAATTTTTTCCAATTGATCATAAAGTTGTTCAATGGATTGGCTTTGAAAAGGCACATATGTTTCACTCAAATCAAGTTTATCTAATTTAATGTAAGTATCATACAAAACATTTACAACCTTAATCGCTAACTCGAAATCTTTTTGAGATATAGCATCTCGTAAAAAAATACTATTATATAAACGAACAGCCTTTGGTGAAATAGGTGCATTTGCTTCAAAACTCATTAGATGATGTATATCCACCTTTGATAAAAAACTTTTCCTCTCATCTTTTTCTAAATTATACAATTCGTGAATAATTAAATACACTTTATCTCAGAAATTTTCAATATATTTAGAATTCATAATTGCTACTACTTTTTCTGGCTCTTTTATAGACTCAATTGGATTTCCTTTTCTTCGATTTTTCCCAAACTCTTTTGAATATTCTTCCATAGTTGTCCCATATTTCTCTTCAAATTCTTCTTCGGTATGAACTACATATTCTTTTTCACTTTCTCTTGGATTTTCATCAAGAACCTCCTTTATATTTGCTTTGGTTTCAATATCCGTTTCACAAATATTTCATCATGTATTTTTAAAGTTTGAACTTGATCCAAATTTATCAAAAAGATTTCTTAGTTCTTCCATTTTTTTTAATTTTTAATAGTTAAAAGTTTAGGATTAATATAATTAATTACACACCTTTGTCAACCCCTTTTTAACCCTTTTCTGACAATTGAAAACAAAAAATAGCAGACACAACAATTAGTATCTGCTATTTTTATGTAAATAAGATAAATCTTTATATTAGATCACTCATAATTTCTTTCAAATCTTTTCAAAAGCTGATATCGCTTTATCTAAGTAATGAATCTCATGTGCTGCAGAAAGTTGAATTCTAATTCTAGCTTGCTCTTTAGGAACAACTGGATAATAAAATCCTATCACATAAATTCATTCATCCAAAAGCTCTCTA
>Ga0208461_1002335_pt1 | contig 15726 bp, 16 predicted proteins | sample AD_JPNTR4_MetaG_FD_184448 | JGI IMG/M metagenome (GOLD analysis project Ga0208461, IMG submission 184448) | Active sludge microbial communities of municipal wastewater-treating anaerobic digesters from Japan - AD_JPNTR4_MetaG (SPAdes) (version 2) | ecosystem: Engineered > Bioreactor > Anaerobic... | reverse complement strand
AACAATCACTTCGTCGCCTTCTTTCACGCCCCACCATTTGAGCATCATGATGGCTCCCGACGTCCACGAATTGACGCACAGCACTTCTTTTGTTCCGGTAAACCGTTTGATTTCGTTTTCCAATGCTTTCACTTTCGGACCGGTTGTGATCCAGCCCGATTGCAACGAATCAACTACTTCATCAATTACATCTTGATCAATGTAGGGAGGAGAAAATGGAATTTTCATTGGTGTCAAAATTATTTTTTGCAAATGAATATTCCAATATACTTTCGCTTTTCTGGGACGAAAGGACAAATCAAAGTATCAATTCTACCCAAAAAATTACGTTGCCATTCCTTTCTTCCTAATAATCCCAAAAAGCCATATGTTTTATATTGTATAGAACTAAACAAACTTGTCATTTTTATCAATTCGTCAATTGTTACATATCTCCACTTGTTACCCCATTTCACGAATTTTTCTCTTAAAAAAATATGCATTTTACTGCCTCTTAAATTCTCAGCAAAAATCAAGAGACCACCGGGTTTTAATGCATTGTACATTTCAGAGATTGCTTTTTCCTGATCTTGCTTGTTATCATTATAACCAATTCCACCAAGAACAGACTTGAAACAAATAATATCGAATTTGTTTTGTATTCCAATATTCGTCGCGTTAATCACCTTATATTGAATAAAGTCAAATCCATATTTATTATGCAATTGAAATGCAATGCTTCTGTTATCGTTGTAATCTGAACAAATAATGTCTTTTTTGCCATGCATAGCTAACCATAGAGACAACCCCCCACGGCAGGCGCCGATTTCTAAACAAGAAGATATATTATCAAAATTTATATTTGCATCCCAATAATATATTGATTTTGCCCAATTAGTCACGTCCCATTGAACAATATCTCGCAATTGAACCTTTGTATATTTCATAATATTCTTTATTTGAGATCTCTGAAAAACGCAGTTTTTTTAGCATCCTTCTGGTTTTCAAACAATCGATTCATACTCTAAATACTTTATTCAATCAGTGATTAACTCTGAAAAAGCCTTTCAAAAGCTATTTTTCAGCCTTTGTAAGGCAATTTTTTCAACGATCCCCTCAATTTCTTGCCCCGGACTGCCTCCTGGATAATCCCATTTGCTACTCCATTCTCTTCACACCATTCATCGCACTTACGACCCCAGTAGGCCTTACCTGCTATTACCATCCTCTCATCACCTTTAACCACATGCTCAAACTCAACACTCTCATGCACGTGGGTACCAGTCAATCTCACATTGCGAAATTTTTTTCAGAGACTTTTAACTTGGAAGCAAGATAGTTATATAAATTTTCTGCTGTTTGAAAATCCGTATAAATAAAGCTTTCAAAATTGATTTGTATAATTTGATCTTGTAATACCCCTTTATTCAAAAGTCTTGCTTTGAATAATTGCAAAATAGTCGACTTACCGCTTCTACGAATGCCCGTGATAATTTTTACAAACGGTTTGTCTATAAAATTTTCCAATTGCGATATGTAAAAATCTCTTGCTATCATTTTGTGGAAAGTTTATGGTTATGACCACAAATATATGTATTTTATTTGTTGTTTTTATGGTTACAACAACAAAATTCATCTAATTTGATGAAGAATTACTTTTATTGAGTAATTGAATTCTGCTATGAAATGGTTAATGATTCTTTTACTGTCGTTTTTTCTAAAATGAGTTATCATTTCGTTAATCACGTCATTATCAATATAAGGAGGAGAAAATGGAATTTTCATTGGTTTTATCTGTTAGTTTCTACTACAAAAGATCGTTTGAATAATATTTTAAAAATACCACATAAATAACCCCAACCATAAGAAAAGTGTATAAGGGGAAAAATAATCAAGAGATAAAGAAACTCCTGAAATGACTTTGCTTCTTTAATAGAAGCTGCTATATCCAGAAAAATATATAAAGATATTCCAAAGGAATAAAGATACTTAAACCATGACCAAACCAAACAAAAAACGAATCCGAGTAATAAACCCAATACAAAAGTCGGAGGCATAAATTGACGAAAAGTAGCAGGTTTTCCTAATTTTTTGTTGACCAATGGCTTAAATAAGCCATATTGATAAAACATTTTCGATATTTTTTTTATGGAATCCCGTGCAAAATATTCGATTTCCAAATCAGGTAACAAATATATTTTACCACCGTTTTTAATAATTCGTGCATTAAACTCGTCATCTTGATTGCGAATTAATTCTTCGTCAAAATAGCCGATTCTGTCAAATAAATCTCTAGGAAAACAACCAAAAGGAACGGTATCTACTTCTTTACAGTCAGATATTCCTACTCTATATGCTGAATTACCCATCCCAAATTTGCAGCTCATAGCTTTAGCAATAGCATGAGATTTGACTTTATCATCTGCTGGTAATGTTTTCCAAAGTCCTCCTACATTATCCGCCTTATATAATTGAATAGCATCCAACAATCTTGTTAAATAATTCGTAGGATATTTGCTATGTGCGTCCAGCCGTACGATATAATCGCCTTTCGCTTGTTTTATTCCCATGTTCATGGAGATGGGAACAATTTTATCAGGGTTATCCAATAAAATGACTTCGGGAAATTCACGACGCACAATTTCTGCGGTTTTATCCGTACTGTGTCCATCCACCACAATTACCTCCATTTTATCTTTGGGGTAATCTTGGTTGTAAACCGATTGTAAACAGTCGGCAATAAACTTTTCTTCATTGTAAGCCGGTATAATGATACTTATCATTTTTGATATGAAATTTCTTAGGAATAAAATTTAATATTTTTAGTGATAAACAAATTAATTGTTTTAACTATAGAATAATTTTTCAATTAATTTAAGAGAGTTTTTATTGAATTTCCGAATTAATTTAACTTTATATAATTTAGTTGATACCCCTCCAATATTAAAAACTGAAACATAAGGGCAGTATATAACATTTAAGTTTTCAATTCTACTAAGTTCTGCGAAGAATATTTCTTCTCCATACATAAAACCGGGAAAATTAAAATTATAATTTTTATAAATAAATGATTTAGTAAATATCATTATTGAACCATGTCCAGCATAAATTTTTATAATTTTATTATTCAATGTCATTTTTTTGCGATCTTTGTGTCTAAATTGATAAAAAAATTGGTATAGAATATAAATCAATGATGAAGAATAATAAAGTTTCAACATTTTTAGTTTAAAAGTTGTTGGTCTATTCATAATAAAAGGATTTTCTTCTTTATTCTTTCCGATTGTTTTAATCCGAGGAGCTATCCATCCAATATTTTCTGGATAATCAGTTTGAATTAAATTTATAAAAAAGGAATCAGATAGCAATAAATCTACATTTGAAAAAATTACATAGTCATACTGTTTAATTTTTTCATCTCCAATTTCTTTTATCAGCTGCATAATGGCACCCATATATCCCAAATTTTGATTATTGAGGAAAAGGTATGAATTGATTGTTGCATATTTTTTAGTTTCAATATCTTGTTTAATATCAGAATTATCAGCGATATAAACATCAACAAACACTTTATTTGCTGCAATTTTTGCAGCAATATCAATAGATTCTATATAATTATTCAATTCATTATAAGAATTGTAATTTACACATAAAATTGCAATATCTACCATCTCAAATCTTTTTTGCTAATTTTAAAAATTTATCTGTAACATTATTGATATCATAAAAATTTAAATCTATTTTCAATTCACCGTTATAATCTCTATGTATGAATCTTATGAATTTTTCCTTATCAAAGTTTTTAGAATTGCATGAAAAAATTGGTCTTTTGGTTATAGCGTAATCAATAATTTTAGAAGGTATTTGGGTTGAAGTTGTGTTTTCTATATTTATTAAAAAATCCATTTTGCTCAATTCGTAAAGTAATTTGTTTCTTTCTGTTCCATATATTACAGTAATTTTTCCATCTAATACAATTGAATAAGGTTTAAGTAAACTTGAAATTAAAGGATCTTCATATCGTAAATATACATAAAAATGGAAATTCATTTTCAAAGTTAGAAGAAAATCAAAAAGAAATTTTGGGTTACGAATGTCATGATAAAAAACTCCTGCGTATGCAAAATTAATTGTATCAGATTCAGAATAGTTTGCTAATTGTATATTATTTAGTTTGTAACCTTGAGGAATAATTTTTATCTTTTGTGGTGAAATCAAACCTTTATAGGCATTTTTTGCATTTTCGGAAGGAATAGTCAAATAATCAAATTGTTTATATGTGAATTTCTCGATAAAATAAAAATATGGAGCTCTTTTTGTCTGTTTGCTTCTATAAAAAGGATCACCGCTATCAGCAATAAAAACTGTATTTAATGACTTTATTTTTCTTCTTGCTATAGCTAAAGCAAAATGATTCATAAAAGGAGTTGAAAGGGAAATAATTAAATCCCAATTGTCATTAAGAGGTAATTGATTCACTATTTTTTTACTATATATAAATAATCTACCTGACAGAAAATAATCTAATACAAAACGATATAATTTAATAACTTTCTGTAAAACACGTATATGTGAATTGTTTATCTCTCTTGTTATTCCAACTTGCCCGTATAAATCAAGGTTTTTAATCTTAATTTTATATGTATCTGAATATTGCTGATAATCGAATTTTTTTATGGTTCTTAAATTGTAAACTGTTACATCATGACCTTTCTCAGCAAAATTAATTGCCAATTCGTTTGCTCGAAATGCTCTTGGATGTAATTCCGGATAAAAAGTACCTGTTAAAATCAAAATCTTCATTTTCTAATTTTATTGACATGTTGCTTTTCAAAAGTATATATGCTGTTCACTAAAAAAATTGTAGTCCATAATATTGGAAGGCTAATTAAAGAACGTGAGAACATAGAATATATTAAATATTGTATAAAAATCAATGAGATAAATAAATATTCATTTTTTTTCTTTGCTATCTGAAAGGCATTTTTTAAAGTAGTTATTATGATAATAATATATAATATTCCCCCAAATAATCCAGTTGCATGGAATGCATCAAGAATGGAATTATGAGCATAGGTCACTCCCCAAAAATTAGTTTGTACTAAAAAAGATTTTCCAAAAAAAGGATTATTTAATATATTATTTATTGTTTCTTTATAAATTATATTTCTTCCAGAAGTAATATCTTCATGATTTTCACTTACTGTATAAATAACTCTTTCAATAAAACTACTTCCATATGATTGGAAGAAATAGTCAATCTTGTTTATATTTACAACAATCAGAAAAAATAAAATTATTAGAACAAACAAGGTCTTAAATTTTTTTGTTAAGAATATATAAAACAACAAACAACATATTAAGGCAACGAGAGGACTTCTAGAATTTGCCAATCCTGCAGAAAATAAACCAAAAATCATAATTAAAATGGAGAAAAATTTTATATATAACTTAGATGAAGAATTAAAAAAATAAAAACCAATTAAAAAAAATGTTATTCCTAAATGCCCATATCCAATTGTATCTAAGGTTTCATTAGCATTATATCTTCCTCCAATTGCGTACAATATTCCTTTTGAAATATTATTGTAAGAAATCAGTAAACTGATAAATATCAGTAAAGAATAAAGGAGATATAATACATTAAAATTTATTTTCTCGTAATTTATTGATTTTAAAAAAAACAGTGGTATAATAACTCCATTTACGAACAAATACACATAAGTAATTCTGTTCGTATAAATAACATGATTTATTCCCTTGATATATAAATCAAATATTACTCTTATTAAATAAGTTATACAAAAAAATAATGTGATTTTAAATGTAAAATCATTTGTATAAAAATAAATCTTGTTCTTTTTATTAGCAAATATGAGATAAACTATATAAATTAATAAAAAGAATGCATAATAAACTATCTTAATACTGCTGGAGGAAAACCCAATTGCAAGATAAGTTAATAAGTCATATGAAAGTAATAATAATATACCCAATAAAGGTGTAAAACTTTCACTTAAATTTACCTTTTTCATTTACAGGTTAAATTTGCTGTCGATTATTAGATTTAAAGCTCTTTTTTTGATTAATTAATAATTTTATTTTACAGTATAAATTGGAACTATAACACAAAAAAGGATTAAAACTTGAATAATATTTATGGAGGTAACTTACAGCATCATTAATATTTTGAATTCCCTTAATTTCTACACCACCAAGAGGTATTTTAAATAAATAATACATAAACCTCTTATAGATCATAACTATACTTTTTTTTACAAAATAAAATAATAAATATATATAAAGATTCAATTTACTTTCTGCTACTTCTAATGCAAGCTTAAAATATTTTGGATGTTTAAAAATAAATTCTGATAAAATTCTATTATGATTAATTTCATTTATTAAATTTTCCATATTCATATATCTTAAAGCCTTAATCGCAGATTCAGGCCAAATTGTCTCATTAGTCCAAACTTTAGGTATTTTTCTTTCCCAATTCTTTTCTGTGTCTGATGGTAAAAAAGGAACATCTTCTATTTTAGCAACCATATCTTTTAATCTTCTAATGCCACCGCCATGAGTTTCAGATCCACCTGATATTATAACTGGGTAATCTAAAAACACAAACTTTTCGATAACAAAGCAAAGTGCGACCCCGTTTGCCATATCAGGTGAAGGACCAGGAAAATATGTTCCCCCTTTTTTATATATTAAATCAAGCTTTTTTCTTTCTACTATTCCGTGATATACTAAAGGTAAATGGTCTCGACTAATGAATCCCTTTTTTAAATTTTTTTTGATAATTTTTTTAACATCCATTAATTTAGCAGATTGAGAAAAAGAAATACTTTTTTTATTTAAAAATTCCAATGTAGCAGGAGAAGTTTTACCATTAAAATCGATGTAATTGGGCCATCTGTATAGAATATTTGCCGGAATTAGAGCATCAATACTATTTTCTTCCATCCATTTTACACAATCTATAATGTTAGGAAGAACGCCGTCATCATCACCAATGAAGCATGCATATTTTCCTGTAGAATGTAAAATAGCTTTATCAGCATTCAAAGATACAGAAATTTGTTCTTTAGTATGAAAATATTTAAGATGGGGATAAATTATTTCATTAATATAATCCAGAATTTCTGAATTATTTTCGGTATTATCTTGAATTATTAACTCAATATCATCAGAATTAAAACCTTTAATTAACTCAATTAAAAATTTGAGATAATAATATCTATCCTTTGTTGGAACTACTATGCTTAATAAATATGACATATCTTATTTTCTAATTTTACTTGTTATTATTTTGATAAAATCAATATTAAAATATTTTCTTGAAATATAAATGGAATATATTATTGATAAAACACTTAAAATAGCTCCGATTGTATATTTTAAAATAGGATTATTTATTTCAGACGATAATGAAGCACAAATTGAAAAAGCCAGAACAACTACAGCTATTTTTATGAAAAAATGATTGAAAATAATTCCATACAATTTATAAACTGATATCGACATGACTGTCATATGAAAAACCCCCATTAATGCAACTGTTATGCCTAGACCCATTAATCCAAAATTCTTAAATAAAAAGATACTTAAACCAACTTGAATAATTCTCATAACAATAGCAATTGAAGTAAATAATTTTATATTATATTTTGCTACAAGAATCATATCTACTTGGTTTGAGCAGATTGTAATTAAAGTACCATAAATAGCATATTTTAAAAAATCTATTGAAGCAATAAAATCTTTTGTATATAATATTTGTATTAAAATAGGCATAAGAAATAAAAATATGACAATTAATGGTAAAATAAGAACAAGACTTACCGATGATTGTCTATTTAATTCTTCTTCTAATTTATCATTATTTTTATTTACTGCTGATATACGAGGATAATAATCAGTCATAAGTGCAGTAATTACCATGCCAAAGTAACTATTTAAAAGCACATTACCTGCGCTATAGTAACCCATAATTTTTATTCCCCCATTTGCCCTTATGTATGAGGCTACAATTAAAGATGCGATTGTTCCCAGAAATGAAACAAACATTAATGATATGCCCATTTTTAATATGGGTAAAGCTTCGTTGTATACTTCTTTTAATGAAAATTTTATTTTATCATAATTTATTTTTTTTACAAAATAATTAGAAAAAAATAAAGCAAATCCTGAAGCTATAATTAATTCTGGAATAATTCCACGTATCCCGAAAAAATAATATAAAGGTGCACCAAATATTAAACCTACAACAGATCCAATTAAACTTGCTTTTGCAAGAGATTGTAATTGCCTCATTCCTTTTAAAACAGCCAATTGACCTTCTGTCATAATATTGAACATCACAACCAACCCCAAACAAATAAATGCAATGGTATAACCATTTTTACCCATCATCCATTTGCTTAACCATGGAGAAAGAATTATAGTGATCGTGCAACCCAAAAGTCCGGTATATATGATTATTTGATTGGTAACGGAAATAGTTTTCGAAAACCTCAATTTATCTCCGCAACCGTTTGCTTCGGATATATTTCTTACAGCACTTTGGTTTATTCCGAGGCCTGCACCGGTTTGGATAAATTGAATTGCAGTTTGAAAAATTCCAATAATTCCCATTCCTTCAGCTCCTAATAAGATAGCTATAATCTTATTATTTGCAATTGATATGGCAGCTTTGAATGCTTGTACAAATCCAAACAAAGCTGTAGATTTGAATATGCCTTTATATGTAGATGGCGCAGTTTCCAACTAATCAAAATATTAATAGTTAAAGAGCAATTCTAATAATCTTTTTTGAAGAAACAAATACAGTAAATGTGTTTAATTCTCTAAGTTTACTAATTTATCATTACCCTCACAATTTTATATGGAATTTTTTTAAAAGTGATGCTATACTATTATCGGTTAGTTGAAATTTTCAAAGTTTTATATAGGCCATTTTCATTAAATGCATTATTAAAATACTTTATTTAGAACTATACAATTACCAATAATTTGTGTATTATAGTAAAATAAATAATCATCAAATAGCTTGTTACAGATAATAATATTGCCTTCGAATAATGTCCAATTATTTTTTTTATAAAAAAGAATGTTTTCTTCTTTGCACAATAATAATCCTATACCTTTATTTTTTCTAATATAAAATTCAGCAATCTTCATTATAAGAAATCCAAATTCTTTTTTTTGGTTATTTTTATCAACACAAACGTTCCCAATGCCAAAAAAAACTTTTTCTTCGGAATTATCAATTTGGAATTTTCCTTTTGATATATTTAAGTAAGCAATAATATGTTCATTTTCATTTTCCTTCAAAATAAGATGAATATCTTCCTTAGATAAATTTATATTTATCCAATTTAATTGTTCTTGCAAAGGATAATGCCAATATTGCGATTTCAATTGACAAATTTCCTCTAAAATATTTTTAGAGCATTCAGAATGTTTTATAAAGTCAAAATACATATATTTATTTTTTTAACCACCATCCGCAAGGAATTGCCAAAAATTTTGATTGAAATTCTTCTACACCTTTTAATTTTCGTTTATCTTCAAAAACAGAATATACATTATTATTCAGATGAACTCCGGAAGCATAAAATCCTTTTTCTCTGAAATATTTAATGCTTTTTAATTTATTTTCAACCAATAAGCCATATACCCAATAATTAGGTGCAATATTTTGTCTGTGACTTAATAATTCTACATCAGGATGATTTTTTTCAAAATATTCATTCCATTTTTCAGCGTTAAGTTTTTGCTTTGATAATACTAACTCAATCTTATCCATTTGTACGCATCCTAAATAGCTGTTTAATTCGCTCATTGTAGCGGCATAACCTTTTAATTTAATATCGCAGGAAGGTGAAATTTCTCCGTCCTCATCTCTGAATTTGCTCCTATCAATACCTAAATCTCTACATAATATCGCTTTCTGATAAAGACCATTATCATTAAAAATGATTGCTCCTCCATCAATCGTATTTGGGAAGCGAACAGTTTGAAAAGAAAATATCGTAATATCTGTTCCAAGATTACCCATTTTTCTATTTTTGTATTGCGAACCAAAAGCTTCTATACAATCATCTATTACAGGAATGCCTTTTTCTTTTCCAATATTGTTAATTTCATCAATATAACCCGGATAACCGCAAAAATGATTATGAAATATGAGTTTCGTTTTCTGCGTTAATTCTTTCTTTACACTTTCAGGATCCAATGTGCCTGTTTCAGGATTAATATCAGCCCAATGAACTTTTAACCCATAAGTAACTAATGGAAGATTGGATTGTAAACAACTCATTGGAGATGCTATTACTTCATCTCCTGCTTTCAAATCGAGCGTTTGTAAGACAACGTAGATAGCGGATTGATAAGTGTTTACTGTTAATAAATTTTCTATCCCAATATAAGAACATAATTTTTCTTCAAATATTCTTCCCCATTTTCCATAAGCCAACTGGCCTGAATGTAGAATTTCATCTAATTCTGGTAAATTTTGAGGCATATATGGTTTAAATAAAGGAATCATTACCAGCCTTTTTTTATAATATCAACAATTTTTTCTCTGTCTTCATGAGATACCCACCATCCGCATGGAATGTGTACGAAGTGATCATAAAATTCCTCCATTTGTGGAAGTTCTCGCTTCGAATCTCTAAAAATACTATGAGTGTCACTTCTATGGTGCAATGGAGATGCTGTTATGCCATTTTCATTTAAAACCTTGACAAAGTCTTCCCTATTTTCTACTTTTAATGTATAAAGCCAATAGGATGGTTCTGTATGTGGATTGTATTTCATTAATTCAATACCACCAATGCCTTTTAAAGCTTCGTCAAAATATTTACCATTTTCAATAAATTTTGCAATTATATGAGAAATATATTTCATTTGCACTTTCCCAATCGTTGCTGTTACATTATTCATTGAATATTTATAACCTACTTCGGTGATATCATTATCAAGTCTCGAGAGTTTTTTATCAAGACCAAACCAACGAAGTTTTCTTGCCCTTTCGATTTCTTCTTTATTTTTAATTGCAAGAAATCCACCGTCGACAGTTGTAATATGCTTGATCGCCTGTAAAGAAAAAATGGTGTATGCAGAATTACATCCTATCATTTTCCCCATGTATTTACTTCCCATTGCATGTGCTGCATCTTCAATAACAGGAATATTATACTCTTGAGATATTTTGTTAAATTCATCCATATTGCAGACCATTCCTGCATAGTGCACAACGACGATAGCTTTGGTTTTCTCTGTAATCAATGAGCGTACACTTGACGGATCTAATAAACCATTATTTGGGTCAACATCGCACCATACAATTTTAGCGCCTGTCATTGCTATGGAGGTATTGGTAGGTTCAGCTGTCATGGGTGTGCTTATGACCTCATCTCCTGGTTTAACCCCGGATAATATATATGCAAGGTGTAAAGCAGCGGTTCCTGAATATACAGCTAAGCAGTTAGGATTACCTATATATTCCTTAAAAGCATCTTCGAAATCATATACAGCTTGTCCTTCAGCTATATAACCACTATAAAGAATTTTTTCTAATTCAGGCATTAATTCGTCTGATGGTGGTATAAAAGGTCGTACTAATGGGATCATTGAATTTAATAATTTTCAAGTTCATTTTTTACATAATCCAAAGAAAGTAAAAGTTCTTTCAGCTCTTTTATATTGAGCCGGTGAGTATTATCGGAGTTGTATTCTTCACAATCTACCCTGTGACCAAATTTGTCGGCATATTGGCTATAATTCAAATCACGAAAATCAGCCGGTACACGAAAAAAATTACCCAAATCTTGTGCTTTTCCCATTTCTTCTTTTGTACAAAGGGTTTCGCTCATTTTTTCTCCATGACGTGCACCAATAATTTTTATTTCATTATTGGCATGAAACAGTTCTTTCACGGCCATTGCAAGGTCAATAATGGTCGCAGCAGGTGCTTTCTGAACAAATAAGTCTCCGGGATCAGCATTTTCAAATGCAAATAATACCAAATCAACGGCATTATCTAATGACATCATAAAACGGGTCATTTCCGGAACAGTAACCGTCATTGGCTGTTTATCTTTAATTTGCTTGATAAAAAGAGGTATGATCGATCCTCTTGAACACATTACGTTGCCATAACGAGTTATACATATAACACCCCCATAATCTTTAATTCGTTTATCCCTTGATTTGGAAATAGCCAGTTTTTCCATTATAGCTTTAGTCATACCCATTGTATTGATAGGATAGGCTGCTTTGTCTGTACTAAGAACCACAACTTTTTTAACTTTGTTCAATACTCCTGCTTCAAGGACATTTTCAGATCCCAGGATATTTGTACGAACAGCTTGCATTGGATAAAATTCACATGAAGGGACTTGTTTCAATGCTGCAGCGTTAAATACATAATCAACACCTTCCATTGCAATATTTATACTATTAAAGTCACGAATATCCCCAATAACAAAATTAACTTTCGGATTTTGTAATTGTTGACGCATATCATCTTGTTTCTTTTCATCTCGACTGAAAATACGGATTTCTTTTATATCCGAATTAATAAGCCTTCTCAACACTGCATTACCAAAAGATCCTGTACCTCCTGTAATTAATAAAGTTTTGTTTTTAAACATTATTGAATAATTTTATTCGATGTTGTTTTGTTGTATTATTCAAATTTATTAACGATTCTTTCGCTTGCTTTTCCATCTCCATAAGGATTGGTTGCCTGTGCCATTGAGTTATAATAATCGTTATCATTCAGTAATCTTGAAACCTCAGTAACAATTAAATCATAATCCGTTCCTACTAATTTCACCGTTCCGGCTTGCAAGGCTTCGGGGCGTTCAGTGGTGTTGCGCATCACCAATACAGGTTTACCCAATCCCGGAGCTTCTTCCTGAATGCCGCCGCTGTCGGTAAGTACCAATGTACTCTTCTCCATCAAAAAAACGAATGGCAAATATTCCAGTGGTTCAATGAAATGAAGATTTGAAGTAAATGAATGTTCCAAATCACCGAATATTTCTTTAATGGGTTTACGAACATTCGGATTGAGATGCATGGGATACACAAAATCTACTTCCGGATATTTTTCGGCAAGAGTTTTTATCGCTTTACAAATATGCAAAAAACCATCACCGAAGTTTTCTCGCCTGTGTCCAGTAATGAGAACAAGTTTATGGTTAGAGATTGGAGATTGGAAAAATGAATTGACCATTCTTTCGGGTAATCCACTTTTCAGCAATATTTCTTTGATCTCATTTTGTAAATTGTCATTTGACTTGATTTTATCTATCACCATTTTTAATGCATCAATCACGGTATTTCCTGTAACAGCAATGTAATCTTCCTTAACACCTTCGTTCAATAAATTTTCTTTATTTAGTTGAGTCGGAGCAAAATGATAAGTAGCAATACGGCTTGTAATTTGTCGATTCATTTCCTCCGGGAACGGACTATAGATATTGTGTGTACGCAGTCCGGCTTCGATATGAGCTACGGGGATCTGTAGGTAAAATGCAGCCAAAGCAGCAGCCATCGAAGTGGTCGTGTCCCCATGCACGAAAATCATGTCTGGTTGAACTTCTTTTAAAATATTACGCATGCCCATCAATACTTTTTCCGTAATATCATACAAATCCTGACCATCTTTCATAATATTCAAATCATAATCGGGAACAATCTCAAAAAGATGTAAAACTTGATCAAGCATTTGTCTGTGTTGTCCGGTAACACATACAATTGTCTCAAATTCGGCAGGATATTTTTGAAATTCTTTTATTACAGGTGCGACCTTAATGGCTTCAGGACGAGTACCGAAAACGATTAGAATACGCTTGCGGGGTTGGAGGTTGGAAATTCGGGATTGGAGACTGGTGATTAGTTCGTTCATATTTTCTTCTTGAGGGCGTTGATAAATGATCTGATTTGTTTCATTTGTATTTCGATGTAATTCCTCAATTCTTCAATGTTCGTTATATAGTTTAATTCTTTTGCCAGTTGTAACTGGGTATCAATTTCAGCCAATGAACCAAGTGATATATATAGAAAATGAATAAAATCTTTTGTTGAATTTTTGACATATCCTTCTGCTATATTTGATGGAACAGACACTGTTGCTCTTCGAAGTTGCGAAGTCAAAGCATAAAGTTCATGATTGGGAAAAGTTTCTGTCAATCTATAAATATCCTTTGCCAATTGAATTCCATTCTTCCAAACATCCAAATCCCGATAAGATAAAATTTTACCATCCATTTTTTATTTGTTTTCTCTATATTTCCCAATCTCTAACCTCTAGCCTCTAATCACCTTCTAAATATCCCGCAGAAATCCAAAATCACTTTATCTTCTCTCCAAGGAAGTTCTTTGAATTCTTTATGAGCAACCATGAATGCTACAATATCGGCTTTCTCATATGCTTCTTTATAGTTTGTCAGTTTAAAAACTTTATGTTCTGCTATATTGGGTTCTACAATAAGGAAATCAGCATTGTTATAGGCCTGCATAACCTTTGATGCAATATACTTTGCTGGTGATTCACGTAAATCGTCGATATTGGGTTTAAACGCCAATCCCATTAGAGCAACAACAGGTTCACGTTTTTCTTTAACTTCGAAATTTTTTATTGTATTTTGTATCTTTTCAGCACACCAGAAAGCCTTATAATTATTTATTTCGCGTGCTTTGCCAATTATTTGGGATTCCATTGGAAAGTCTGCTGTTATAAAATAGGGATCTACTGCAATGCAATGTCCTCCAACTCCACTGCCGGGTTGAAGAATATTTACCCTCGGATGTTTGTTTGCTAAATCGATCAGTTCCCACACATTAATACCTGCCTTTTCACAAATAATAGATAGCTCATTGGCAAAAGCGATTTGCACGTCGCGGGAAGAGTTTTCCGTCAGTTTGCACATTTCAGCAGTACGAGAATTGGTTTTATGAAGTTCTCCTTTCACGAATTGTTTGTAAAATGCAACGGCTTTGTCTGTAGATTCAGCATTGATTCCGCCTATTACGCGATCATTGTGTACCAACTCATATATAACATTTCCAGGCAATACCCTTTCAGGACAATAAGCAATATAAATTTTATTTTTTAATTCAGGCCTTTCATTAAAAATAAGTTCTGCCATTTTTTCTGTAGTCCCCACAGGTGAAGTTGATTCAATAATAAAAAGATCCCCTTCTTTTAAATAGGGAATAACAGTTCGTGTAGCAGATTCTACATAAGATATATCAGGGTCATGATTTGTTCCTTTGAAAGGTGTTGGTACTACAACGAGATAAATATCACTTGTTTCAGGTTGTAATGAAGCTTTAAATTTTCCTCCAAAAACTACCTGTTTGCACAATTCCTGTAAACCGGGTTCAACAATATGAATTAAACCTTGATTAACAGTTTCAACAATTTTGGGATTGATATCAACACCAATCACTTCAATGCCATGTTGGGCAGCGATAATAGCTGTTGGTAACCCAATGTAGCCCAATCCCATAAAACATGCTTTCATAATTATTATTTCGTTTAAACTTTTTTACACCAAATTGGAACCAATAAACCTTGCACCACTTGTTACCAATACCTTCATTCGTTAAAATTCTTAATTTTATTCAAACAAACTTTCACTTAAATTTTTCTTTGCAAAATAACTACTTTTTGCTAAAACAGCAAAATATATTTTCGCTTTGTTTGAATTTTTTTCAAAAATG